>Ga0265297_10007303_pt1 | contig 15402 bp, 15 predicted proteins | sample Munlanlwell13791_FD_192502 | JGI IMG/M metagenome (GOLD analysis project Ga0265297, IMG submission 192502) | Leachate microbial communities from a municipal landfill in Southern Ontario, Canada - Leachate well 137-91 | ecosystem: Engineered > Solid waste > Landfill > Unclassified | place... | reverse complement strand
CTGTGGAGTCATAGTGAATAGGGGAAATGTGGCTTATACATGCTGAAATATAGCATTTCGAGTGCCGACTTTCCCTTGTTCACCAGACGAAGAATGATGTGATCAGTTGCGGTTAATCAGAGGTTCCCTAGTGATACACCTGTACCACTTCAAGAAATTCTTCTCCTCATTTCGTGAGCGCCCCTTGACTGATCCGATTAGCACTCTAAAATGCCGACTGCTAACGGCGTCATCCGATCGGCGCCACTTGTTTCTCTACGCTCCCCTTCCCCTTCCTCTTCTATATGGCAGCCATCCCGCAACTGAAAGTAAATATCGAACCCCTCGGTGACCGTGTGGTCGTGCATCCCCTCGCCGCCGAACAGGTCACAGCCTCCGGCATCGTGATTCCCGATACGGCCTCCGGCGAGAAGCCGCAGGAAGGAGTCGTCATTGCATTGGGCAAAGGCGGCATCATGAACGAGGGCAAGCCCGTCGCGAATCCGGCGGAATTTCTCAAAGTGGGCGACCGCGTGCTCTTCGGCAAGTACGCCGGCGATGACGTGAAGCTCAAGGATACAGCCGGCAAGGACATCGAAGTGAAAGTACTCCACCTCGATGCCATCCTCGGCAAAGTGAAATAGTCTTCGACTACGCTCAGCCTGACACTTCCCTAATCCTAACCCTATCCCTACCCCCTAAACATCATGGCTCAAGCGAAACAACTCCTGTTCGGCAATGAAGCGCGCAAGAAGATCTTTAAGGGCGTCGAAAAGCTCACCATGGCCGTTCGCGCCACCATGGGGCCCAAGGGCCGCAACGCCGTGATCGAGAAGAAGTACGGCGGACCGACCGTTACCAAGGATGGCGTCTCCGTCGCCAAGGAAATCGACCTCGAGGATCCGTTCGAGAATCTGGGCGCACAGCTGGTGCGCGAGGCCGCGACCAAGACCAATGACGCCGCCGGAGACGGCACCACCACCGCAACCGTGCTCGCCTTCGCCATGATGGAGGAAGGCCTCAAGCACCTGAACGCAGGCTCAAATCCCATTGCGATCAAGAAAGGCATCGAGAAGGGAGTGGCAGCCGTCAATACCGAGCTCGAGGCGATGAAGAAAGTCGTCTCGAAGAAAGAGGAGTACGCGGCCGTGGCCAACATCTCGGCACAGGACAGCGAGATCGGTGACGTAATCGCCGAGATCATCGACGAAGTCGGCAAAGACGGCGTCGTGACCGTGGAGGCCGGACAGACGCTCGGCATCGAGAAGGAGCTGGTCGAAGGCATGCAGTTCGAGAACGGGTACATCTCGCCGTACTTCATCACGGATCCCGCACGCATGGAGGCCGCGTACGAGAACCCCTACATCCTCATCACGGACAAGAAAATCGGCTCGATCCAGGAGATCCTGCCGCTCCTCGAGGCATTGGCCCAGCGCGGCCGCAAGGAGCTCGTCATCATCGCCGAGACCGTGGAAGGCGAAGCGCTCGCCACGCTGGTGGTGAATAAACTCCGCGGCACCTTCTCGGCCCTCGCCGTCAAGGCACCCGCCTTCGGGGATCGCCGCAAAGAGATCCTGAAGGATATCGCCGCCCTCACGGGAGGCCGCGTGATCAGCGAGGAGGTGGGGCTGAAGTTGGAGAACGCAACGATCGAGGATCTGGGCCGCGCGCGCAAAGTGGTCGCGGACAAGGATAAGACCCTCGTCATCGACGGACACGGCAAAAAGGGGGACATCGAGCAGCGCATGAAAGAGATCAAGATCTCGCTCGAGAAGACCACCTCCGACTTCGACAAAGAGAAACTGCAGGAGCGTCTGGCCAAGCTCTCGGGCGGAGTCGCCGTCATCAAAGTAGGAGCAGCGACGGAAGTGGAACAGAAGGAGAAGCAGCACCGCGTCGAAGACGCCCTCTCGGCCACACGCGCCGCCGCGGAAGAAGGCATCGTCCCGGGAGGCGGCACCGCGTACGTTCGCTGCATGCCCATGCTCACAAAGCTCAAGGGCAATTCCGAAGATGAGCAGGTCGGCATCGATATCGTGCGAGACGCCCTCTCGGCCCCCTGCCGCCAGATCGCGGACAACGCCGGCGTGACGGGCGAGGTCGTCTTTGAGAAGGTCAAGGCTGCCAAAGGCAACGACGGCTACAACGTGCTCACGGGCAAGGTGGAGGACCTGGTGAAGGCCCGCGTCATCGACCCGAAGAAGGTGACGCGCTCTGCATTAGAGAACGCCGCCTCAGTCGCCTCGATGTTCCTTACTTTGGAAGTTGCGGTCACGGAGATCCCCAAGAAGGAGGAGCCGATGCCGCAGATGCCGGGAGGGGGGGGTGGTGGAATGGATTTTTGATCAAAACGGGGGGAACCAACGGTTCCCTCTTTTTGTAATTCCCCTTCCTTGAAGTGGTGTCGCTCCCCGCCCGTACCGAACGGTACGTTCGGGCGGGCAGCGCGGGAACCCGCGAGACCCGCGCTTCGCGACGGATCATCTCAATATCTCTCGATTCTTAATCACATTCTTTGTCACGCTCACTAGTCTCATACAACAAGCAATCCACAAGATAATCAGCCTTGATATATATCAAGTTATCAATTGAAGCTAAACTCGTACCATATATCTGTTTCTGAATCTCTGATAATTCGATAGAGCTTGAAAATAATTGGTAACTATCCCATGAAAGCTAGGACACTCCAAAAGCGGATTCAGTACTTCCCACCCTTGGCGGGGCGACGAGTGAAATGAATCTTATTATTTTCCTCTCTGGGCTGATGTGTGGTGTGCTGTTTTCGATTTTGTTTGCGATTTTGATGTGGGTAAAAGGGTAGAGCCATGCCCATCTTCAAGTGTCTTTGCTCTTCCTGTGCCAGCCTCTAATCTTGTCACCTTCTCTTTAAGTGAATCTAGATCGCATTTATGCGTTCCAAGTTCTCTTTCGTGTCTATCTACTCGATCTTCCCTTACAGCATCTTTTCGTATCTTTCCAATTACAAATTTAAGTAGCCATCCCAAACAAGATGTAATAACCCCAAGTAGCCAACCGAAGCCTACGAGTATTACTTGATCTTCGGTTGGCATTAGGAAGCGGTGGAATCTTCTACAACATCTTTCTTATGGGTATCAATTACTCCATTGTCATCTTCATATTTGCTGATTGTGGTATCGAGTATTTCTTGCAATCGTTTTAAGTGTGGTAGTGAAAATGCAAATTGCGCGGCAATTGCTGCACCACTAACAAAAGACAAAATTGCTTCCTCTTTTGAGAGTTGTAATAACGTCGAATTACAATAGACAACATGGGGAGTCTCTAATGGGATCAATTTCGTTTTCTTCTCTTTTGATTTGTCTTGTGATGTTTCAGCTTGTTCTTTTGACGGGATTGAGAAATCTACCATTGTAAGAAGGGGAAGGAAACTGTGCTACTATATCCCCCATGGACAATGGATCAACTGCAGGTTCCTCTATTCCACCGCCAAAGGTGTTTTACATCAACTACTTTGATGTTATTGATCCAATCCGCGTGAAAGTCCTGATGGCAATGGTTACGGAGATTGTGAATAAGGAGAAACCGGATGTTCTCTATTTTCTCTTCGCATCGAATGGTGGAAATGTGGATTCAGGAATTGTACTCTACAACTTTCTCAAGAGTCTTCCGGTCAAGGTCGTCATGCACAACACGGGAGTAATTGATTCTATCGCCAATGTCATTTTCATGGCTGGATCTGAACGCTATGCGGCAAAACATTCATCGTTTCTTTTTCATGGAATCGGTGCAGGCTTCGCGCCAAACGTTCGTCTTACTGTTAAGCAAGTTAGAGAACGGGTGAGTGGTCTTGAATCAGACGAAAATAAGATTGCAGGAATCCTCTGTGAGAACAGCAAGCTAACACGAGAACAGGTCACCAAGTACTTTGATTCCGGTGAAGCGGTCAGCGTTGATTTCGCCAAAACGCACGGCGTCATCCATGAGATCAAAGACCCTAGTGTCCCCAAAGGCGCACCGCTTATGACTGTCAACATCAACGTGAACGTTCAATAGATAAACATTTTCGACCGCGCCAGCAAAGTTCTCTTCATGGCTCATTGTGTTCATTATATCATGCAATTAGCGTATAGTGCTAACCATGACAGATAAGGCTCATGAACAGCGTTTCCTTAGGCTGCTGAACATTGCTGCGACAACACGCGTTGCAAAAGAAGATCAAAAAGGTGCTGTGAAGCCTTTCGGTGGTTATAACGCCACTGAAACTCCGAAACGTAAGCGTGTAGCATCTTCGGGGAAATAACGTGGTGTGTGCCGTCCAGTGACCTTTTAAGTTGTGACCAGAAGCCTTCGATAGTGTTCGTATGCGTTGTTCCGTGTGCATACTCCCCGATTCCATGTATCACGGTGTCATGCTCCATGCCGAGGACTTTGGCGATCTTCTTGTAGCTGGTCAATTCATCCGTAATGAGCTTCGTTCCCTTCGCAACATGATCGTTGAAATGAGGCATGAGCGTATTGGCTTGTACGTTCTCCACGATCTCACAATTCATCTTCCCTTGACGTTGTAACTGCCCGAAGACGATTGTCTTACCCGATGCTCCGCGTCCTCGCTTTCCGTGGCTTCTACCACCTACCACTGTCTCATCAGCCTCTACCTCCCCGAACAGCATAAGCTCGTTGTCCTTCATCAGCTTTCTGATCTGCTGCCCGATTCTGTAGGCGCACTTGTACGTCACTCCCAATGCACGCTCTAATTCTTTTGCCGAGACTCCGTTCCTACTCTGCGACATGAGGAAGATGGCAAAGAACCATTTCACCAAGTCAGTGGAGGAATGATCGAAGATCGTTCCCTCTTTCGGCCAAACATGAGAACAGCCATTGAAGCAGGAGAAGCAACCGCGAGTCGGATGCTTGTAGAAGCGTGTCTCTTTGCACTTTGGACACTTGTGATTCGGAAACCGTGCCTTGAATAAGTAGGTCAGGCAGGTTTCATTATCGGGGAACTGCTTGTGGAAGTTGAGGATGGTGAGGCGGGGAGATTTCATACCGGAAGGGGAAGGATGCCTAGAGGCTACTCCTGCATTTCCTAGCTGTCAAGGGATAGTCACCAAATAATTTGTCATCTCCATTCATTATCCATCGGTTATGTTCAGTTATGTTGCTATCAAGATAGAGAAGCGTGCGAGTGATGCCTTCTGAAAAATAGTCTGATGTTGCTGCTCGCTCAATATTTGCATGCGGAAATAGAGGAAGAAGCGCAACCCCAGGATTACACGCATTAATGCGAACGATTGCACCAGATGCTGTTTCACGAATAATTTTTGCTTCTTCTATCACTGCCATTTTTAGTGCTTCAGCACGTTTATTTATTATGATATTTTGCTCAAAAAGAAAAACTGTTATTCCAAGACAAACGGATACAAGAACAGAAAGAATCTGACCAATAAAATCTCTTACTTGTTTATTGGGTACTCTTTTTTTCGAAAGGAAGAAAAGGATCCAAATTACTACTGCAATTGCCGCAATAATTAGCGGAATCCAATCAACTATTTCCATGCTTCAAGTCTACTCTTTAACAAGAAAAACGAGGAGATTCACTGCCACAGCTGAAAAAACAAAAACAAAACCGGTTGGAAGGGGGGAACGGAAGTGGGGGGAAACCCGCAGGTTTCCCACCTAAGCTTGGCCGTCAGGAGGGTAAGGGAGGTGTCGGGGGGCATAGGGAACCGGACAAGGTTCCCTGGTCCCCTGACGGAAGAAACTGTGATTCGTATTCCTCTCAGAGAGGAAATGATCCCATTCTCTCGTGCCACCCTTCGACAGGGCTCAGGGTGACACTCTGAGAGAGACACAGAAGCCAAAATCCTGTATACTATCTTGATGATTCCACAAGAAAACTCCACTTCGAATATCCCAGAGCTCAATCCCGACGACGTGGCGACGTACCTGCATGTGATGGAGTTGAAAACGGCTGCTTCGGAACAGGAACTGGCCGTTGCAAAGCGTGTCGCCGAGGCGCTAAAGATCCCTGCCGTGCGCGAACAGTGGAAAGCCATTCTGCAGCTTGAAGATCCCGTGCTGCATCCGGAGAAGTATCCGCATGCGAACTAACGTGCAGTAAACCAGACATCCCCTCCCCCCGCCGCAGGGCTTGCCTACGTCCGAAATGGGATCACGGGACACTTCGCGTGCCACAGCCGTTCGTTTGTGAGAGGGATCTGTCATACCATGAGCACCCTGTCTTCGGTTTCATTCTTCCCCTCCACAATCTCATGGCTCCTCTCTCACACGCAGAAACCCTCGAACGTCTCGGGCAGGACAAAGACCTCATCACCATGGATCAGAGTAAGGGCACGCACGTGAAACACATGAAGGAACAGTTCGGGATCCGTGTGGCTCCGGAAGCATTTGACTCCGTCGCAAGCCGCGTCCGCCAAATGATCCGCACCACATCCAACCACGGACATTCCTTCGCCGGGCGCATCGAGTACATCGACGAGATCATGACTCCGGATCGCAGTCCCATCGAATCCGGACTGGACAATAGCGAGAGCGTCGTCATCTGTAAGTTGCTCGGACTCGACAAGGAATCCGGCCTGATTCCCGATGCGGATATGAAAGCGTTCCCCGAACAGATCGCGGCACTCTCCACCATCGGCGTGCACGTCGTGAAGCTCCGCAGCACCTTCTACCCCGGCATGCCGCAGGCGGACATCGCACGGGGCATTGAGCAGTTTGTTACGTTGCAGAAGGCACTGGCAAAGCAGGGGGATGTCTCGGCCGTACACGAGCCGGAGTTCCTGCACACCGCCAAAGGAAACACGCACTCGTTGGAAACGAACCGCACCTTGATGACCATGGTGCTCGGTGGCATCGCTCACCGCTTCCGTCAGGAAGACACCGATCATCATCCCTGGCTGCTCAAGACGAGCGTGGCGGCTCCCGGCAAGGCTTCCGGACAACCGATTGATCCGGAGGCGTGCGGCTACGCAACCATGCGCGCATTCGATGAAGCCGGCCTTCCGGACGATCTCAACATCTACCTCCTCTCGGGCGGACACGAAGACCCCAACATCCGCCGCATCTTCCAGGTCATCCGCGGACAGCGCTCGGATGTGAAAACCTCCTTCTCGCGGACACTCTTGAAGCAGATCTACCAGGAGGCACTGGATCCGTACGGTACGGGAGAGGTCGTCACTGCCGATTCACCGGTGTATGTGGGCCTCGGGCAGACTGAGCTCCACCGTCAGGGAGCACTCAACCGCCTCGCCCGGGCAGGCAAGTACGAACCGAAGTATGAGGACAGACGGAGGTACTCTTCGTCAGATCTGCCCCAATGATCGCCTCAGGCGGATGGCGCCTGTCCTTTTCCAAGTCCGATCACCATCGTCTCGCCGCGCTTCAGATCGTGCTTGAGCAGCTCCTCGGCGATGCGGTCCTCGATCTCCTGCGTGATGACGCGCCGCATGGCTCTTGCTCCGAATTCCGCGCTGTAGCCGCGCTCCACGATCTCGCGGATGAGCGGCTCCTCGACCTTCACGATGATGCCGCGCTTCTGCTGGATGTCGGCGATAATCTCCCGGATTTGCAGCAGCGCCACTTTCTCGGCATCGGCAAGCGAAAGCGGTTGGAACAGCACCACCTCGTCGAAGCGGTTGATGAACTCGGGCGAGAAGATCTTCTGGGCAAGGACCGTATCGGTCACCGCCTTCTTGAAGGTTTCGGGATCCACCGTGGGATTCTTTGATACTAAATCTCGGATGAAGAGCGCTCCGGCGTTACTGGTCGCGATGATGATCGTATTGCGGAAGTCCGTCTTCACCCCGTGATGGTCGATCAGCACGCCTTCATCCAGCACTTGGAGGAAGAGGTTGACGACGGAGGGATGCGCCTTCTCCATTTCATCGAGGAGCAGCAGCGAGAACGGCTGGTCCTGAATGCGCTTGGTCAAAAATCCTTCGGCATGGTCCCGGCCGGCCTGCGGCGATCCCAAAATGCCCTCGATGCTGGCCTCAGTCGAGTACTCGTTCATATCCAGCCGGATCATACGGCCCGCCCGGCCGTTGGCCGGTACGGACGGGTCGGCCGCACCGAAGTACACAGCTGCGAGCGTCTTGGCGGTCTGCGTCTTGCCGACTCCCGTGGGACCCAGGAAGAGGAACGTGCCCAGCGGCCGCTTGCCGGCGCCCACGTCCAGGCGTGCGCGCTTGAGGGCACTGGCCACCGCGTGCACCGCAGCCTCCTGTCCGATCACCGTAGCGCGCATCGTCTCTTCGAGCTTCATGAGCCGGTCACGCTCGCCTTCCTTGACGCCCGTCACGTCGACGTGCGATGTCCGCGAGACAATCTCGCGGATGTGCGGCTCGATGACGGCGCTTACCCGCGCCTTGCGCGCGGCCGCCATGGCATCCGTCATGACAGAAACGGCCTTGCCGGGAAAGGCTCCCTTGCCAAGATATCGACGTGTAAGTGTGAGAATGGCCTGCAGTGCTTTGTAGGTGACCGTGACGTGGAGATGATGTTCCAGACGAAAGTGCTGTTCCATCAATACCGCGAGCACCTCTTCGTCCTTCGGCTCCTCCAATGGCAGCACCGAGAACAGGCTCTCGACCGCCGTCGATCGTTTGATCACGTCGTGGTAATCCTCCGTGCGCGCCGTTCCGATCACGGAGATGTTTTTGGTCTCGAGCAGTTTCTGCAGCACCGTCAGCACTTTCGAATCGGCGGATGCGAGGAGCAGCGCGATATTCTCGATGACCAGGACATAGTGCCCCGTCTTCTCTGCCTGCCGGAGCGCCTGCAGAAGGAACGTGTCAGAGGGCGCGCCGCCCGATAAAAGCTCCGCGGTTCTGAGCGTGAGGATTCTGGTTGTGGATTTTGATTCTTTCACCTCGCTGCGGCGAAGTTGATACAAGGCATTTTCCACGAATGTCGTCTTGCCCACGCCCTGCGGTCCGACCACAAGAATGTTGTGGTTGGCCTGCCGCGCGAGGATGCGGTGCGCCTCTTCGATCAGCGACATGTGCAGAACCACCGCACGGTTATCCTTCCACAGAATCGAGTTCGTAATTTCATTGGCAAGCCGATCCAGCGCACTCGTGTAGCCCAGCATCCAGGATTTCTCGAGCCCGCCGAACGTTCGGATGAGCACGTGCGGACTGAAGAACGAATGCCTGCCGGGGAGGAGTGTGTGGAACTTCTCCCACCGGAGCATCGTCTTGAGGTCATCGAGCGAGAGATCAAGCCCATTGAGAAGCTCCGCTGACTGCGGGCTCTTCTCGAAGAGCAGGTACAGGATGTACGGCGCAGAAATCATTTTTTTGTTGAATTCCGGCAGACGCCGCATTGCCTCGTCGAGGAATGCGGATGCATCCAGACCTGCAGCGGTCTCGCGCAGACACTCCCACACCACTTCGGACCGCGCAGCCATCTGCGCCAGCAGGAATCTGCCGCGAGAGGATGCGAGCGACGCCTGCAGAAGCTCTGCAGTGGAAACCGAAGTGAAATCGTGCAGGTGCAGGACAACGTCGAGCGGCAGGCGATCAACCGCCGTCTTCGCCGTCGCGTCTAAGTGCGCATCGGCCCCCAATCGGTCCGCGATGAATCGGCGGATGATGAAGAGTGCGGCAAGAACCAGCGCAGTCATCAATCCCGAAGCCGTCCACTGATTACTCTCCTCAGCGAAGAGGAAAATAGCTCCGAAGAGTGCGGCAGTCATCACCCATGTGCTGAGGCTGAAGAATATTCCCGTCAGGATTGCTGCGAGGCCTGCACGTGTGCCGGTACTATCAACTGTTGAAGGCATGTCAGACAATGATGAATAGGATGGCAAGCACAGCGATGGCGATGATCGGGAAAGCGAACCACCCCACGAAGAGAACAATGAAGAGTGCGAACAGCAGGATTTGCAGAGCAATGGAGAGGATGATCGCAAGCAACCGGATCACCATGCCGATCATGCGCGTCACCAGATTCACGAAGAACGCCTGCAGGAACTGGTCCCACCGCACGATGCTCGGCATTTTTTCGGCAATCCCCTTCCAGGGACTCAAGAGTGTCTTCAGCAGGAATGGCACGGACAGAATTTCCGAGAAAGCTCTGGCGTAAGCGAAGTACCCGCGCAGGATATTTCGCGGCTCCTCCCAGAGGACCCACGGGATGAAATCCGTTGCGATGATCTGCGCCAGAAATTGAGGTCGCTTGAGTAGCCTTGGCAGGCCGGCAATCGCACGGAGGAAGTTCATGTGTCTTTCGTATAATTATATAACATTTTTAGATTTTATTCAACATACAGAATCAGCGTATACTGACGCCCAATGCGCGGAATTTTCATTGTCCTTGAAGGCCCCGACGGAGCGGGAACGACCAAGCATTGTAAGCTTTTGAGTGACCGCCTGGCCCACGAGAAACATCCCGTCCTCTGCACGTTCGAGCCAACCGACGGACCCATCGGATCGGCGATCCGCAGCGATCTGCATGCGGGAAAATCCTTCTCTCCCCTGGATCTGCAGCAGCGCTTTTGCGCTGATCGCGCATGGCACATTGAGCAGGTGATCGAACCCGCACTCACCCGGGGAACGATTGTGATCTCGGACCGCTATTTTCACTCGACGATCGCCTACGGCCTTGCCCTCGGAGTTCAGCGCGCGCAACTGGATGAGATGAACAAAAAATTTATTCGACCGGACTCTACCCTTTTCCTTCTCCCACCCTTCGAAGTCCTGCAGGAGCGCATGAGCCGCCGCGATCAGACGGACGCACTGGAACGCGCGGAGCTCCAGCGAAAAGTATCTGACACCTACCGCCTTCTGGCGGAGGAAGATCCGACGATTCACGTCATCGACACCTCCGGCTCGCTGGAGGACGTGGCGGAGAAGATTTTCCATGCCGTACAAGATACGTAGTATCTGACCTAACTTCTCCCGCTCCCATCCCCTCTCCTTTTCGTGCACTTCACCTCTCCCCCTGACCCCCTCTTTTTCATTTCTTAACCTCTCCCCCTAACCCCCTCTCCCGAGGAGAGGGGGAATGTTTATGTTTGTAGTTGTTCTCCCCTTCCTTCTCGGGAGGAAGTGGCCGGGGGATGGAGGTTAAAATCAAAAAGGGATCGGGGAATGGAGGTTTGTTTTCAAAATAAATTTCGTTCCTAAATCACGTGCGGCTGTTCCCCTGTCGCCAGCTGTCCGCACGCCGCCGCAATATCGTCCCCCATGGTCCGGCGCTGTGACACGTCGATGCCATGTTGCAGAATCACCTGCTTGAACCGCTCGACTCGTTTCTGTTCACTCGCGGTGAAGGCCTTGCCTGCAACGGGATTCAGCGGAATCACATTCAGCTTGGGTGATCCGCAGCGCTCAATGAACCGTGCCAAAACTTCCGCCTGATCTGCACTGTCATTCACGCCGCTGATCAGCGCGTATTCAAAGGTGAGATGGTGGCGGCGGTTGCCGAGGATCTGGCGGTAGCGACGGCACCAGTCCGCAAGTTTGTCCAAAAAGTGCGGCACGGTGCTCGGCACGATCTTTTCGCGCTCCGCCTGATCGGCACTGTGAAGCGAAATCGCAATCCGCACCGATGGCCAGTCTTTGTCCTCCAGCAACTGATCCATCGAAGGCAAAACCCCGACGGTGGAAACCGTGATACGCGTCGGGCCGATGTCGGTCTGATCCACCCACGTGCGGATGGCCTGCTTCACACTGTCCACATTCGTGAGCGGCTCACCCATGCCCATGAAGACGATATTACTTATGCGCGAAGCGCCACCGTTACTTCTCTCCCCTCTGGGGAAAGACCGACTTGTCCCGAGCGAAGCCGAGGGAGTGAGGGGTTTATGCAAAAACTGTAGCCAGAACCGGAGTTGATCCGTGATCTCGTCCGCCGTAAGACTGCGTTTCAGCCCCATCGCGCCCGTGGCGCAGAACGCGCACCGCATGGCGCATCCCACTTGAGATGACACGCACACCGTCCACTGCTCGCGTGCATTGCCCATCAGCACGGTCTCGAAGAGTAGATCGTCTTCGGTAGAGAGCACCGCCTTGAACGTCTCTTTGTCCCTGCTCTCGAACATGCGGTGGAGCGTGACGGACATCCACGGGATCTTCGCTTCCACCGCTTCGCGCATCGCCTTCGGAAAGACCGAGACACTCCCCCACCCCGTCGCGCCCAGCTGAAAGAGTGCCGCCTCCGCCTGCCGCCAGCGGAACGCAGGCGCCGACGGGAAGAGCTCCTGAAACCGTTGCTGACGCGTCTCTCGTGCCATCGCGGACAGCGTAGCAGACAAAAAGCGGAAATGACCGTTCACAGCAGCATTTCCTCCCTCTATCATGGCAATGCAATGCCAGCACAAATCCTCTCCGGACGGGAAGCAGCGGATGCGCTCCTCGCGACCCTGAAACCAAAAGTGAAGAAGCTCGATCCCAAGCTGGTCGTCGTGCAGGTGGGCAATGATCCGGCGAGTGCGAGCTACATCAAACAGAAATTCAAGAGTTGCGAGGCTGTGGGCATGCGAAGCTCTCACATCCATCTGCCCGAGGAGACGAAGCTGGAAACACTGATGGACATCGTTGCGAAGCTCAATGCCGATCCGGACGTGACGGGCTTCATCGTACAGGTTCCCCTGCCCCCGCACCTGCAGCCGCATGTTCCCGAGCTTGTCCGCGCCATTGATCCCAAAAAAGACATCGACGGATTCGGCGCCTACAACCTGGGCAAGATGTTCCTCTCGACGGAATTCGAACACCTGCCGCCCGCGACGCCCGGCGGCATCATCGTGCTGCTCGAACATTACAAGATTCCTGTAGCGGGAAAACACGTCGTCGTCGTGGGCCGTAGCAATACCGTGGGCAAGTCCATCGCCGTGATGCTCCTCAACCGTGATGCCACCGTGACAGTCTGTCACCGCCATACGAAGAATCTCGCGGAGATCACGCGCCAAGCCGACATCCTCATCTCCGCCGTCGGCAAGGCTGGTCTCATCACCGGCAACATGGTGAAAGATGGCGTGGTCGTCATCGACGTCGGCATGAACAAGACGGAGAAAGGTCTGGTGGGAGACTGTGACGCTTCCGTCACTCAAAAAGCATCCGCCATTACGCCGGTTCCCGGAGGGGTGGGACCAATGACAGTAGCGAGCCTGATCAGGAACTGTGTTCGAGCAGCAGAGAGACAGAAAGAATGACAGAAACATCTGAAATGCCTTTGACTCGGTGGTACTCCGGTGATACACTTTAGATACACTTTCCCATCATCCATATGCCCACCAAGAAGCGCCGCCTCAACGTCACACTCAACAAAGATACGGCGATCTATCTCAAGAAACTCGCCATTCGCGACGACGTGCCGGAGGCGACCAAAGCCGCGCAGATGATTGAGATTGCCATGGAGATCGAAGAGGATTTATACCTCAGTCGCATTGCCGACGAGAGACTTGCGCAGACAAAAAAATGGATCTCTCATGAAGACTTCTGGTCAAAGATCCTATGAAGTACTCGATCTCCTACAGCTCCCTCCATGATCCAAAGAGCCTCAAGAAGATCACCTCATCTGATCTGAAGGCGATCAAAACAGCTATAGAAGAGAAATTGATGGTCGCTCCCGGGACCTTCGGAAAACCTCTGCGATTCTCCATGAAGGGATTGCGCAGCCTCCGTGTAGGAGACTATCGAATCCTCTACCTCATAGATGGATCAACCATCCGTATCGTGTACATCGCCCACCGCTCGAAAGTGTACCGCGACGCAAAATAGTCGCCGCGGATCTTGCGGTGTGCCGCATTCCGAGTAAAATGCATACGTGGAAACACTGTTTCCCTCGTTTTCGGCCTTCCGGACTTTGTTCCGCAAGGTCTGCTTGAGCGTGAAGTCATTTAATCCTCACCCTCCCACTTACTGCTAAATGTGCGGAATTATTGCTGTCGCCGGGTTCAGAGATGTGATTCAGGATCTCTACGACGGCCTCATCCTCCTCCAACATCGCGGTCAGGACGCAGCAGGCATCATCACCTATAACAGCCAATTCCATCTGAAGAAAGCAAACGGACTCGTGCAGGACGTCTTTCACGACAAGTCTCTGCTCAGACTGCGCGGCACCATGGGCGTTGGCCATGTGCGCTACCCCACAGCTGGCTGCTCAAGTGAGTTTGAAGCGCAGCCCTTTTTTGTCTCGACTCCCTTCGGCATCGCCTTGGCGCACAACGGCAACCTCACGAACGCTGCGGAACTGCGCAAGTTTCTGCTCGAGAAAGAGTATCGCCACCTCAACACGAATTCCGACTCCGAAGTGCTTCTCAATGTCCTCTCCGTTGCGATTCGCAATCAGCGACCGAAGGGGCGCCTCACGCCTGACCAAGTCTTCAGCGCCATGAAGAGCGTCTACAAGCGGTGTAAGGGCGCCTATTCCGCCGTGGCGCTGATCGGCGGCCAGGGGATCCTCGGCTTCCGCGATCCACACGGCATTCGCCCGCTCCAAATCGGCAAGCGCAAGTTTGGCATGAAAGAGGAATACATCCTCGCCTCCGAAAACTCCGCCTTTCCCGCACTCGAATTCGAATTCGTGCGGGACGTGCGTCCCGGCGAAGCGGTCTTCATCGACCACAAGAACCGCCTGCACTCCCGGCAGGTCCGGCACGGCGAACTCAATCCCTGCATCTTCGAATGGGTGTACCTCGCAGCACCCGACTCTACCCTCGACGGCGTGAACGTGTACAAGGCCCGCGTTCGCATGGGCGAAGCACTCGCGCGCCAAATCAAGAAAGCCGGCATCCATATTGATTCCGTGGTCCCCGTACCCGATACGGGCCGCCCCGTTGCGGCCGGGCTCGCAAGCAAGCTCAACGTACGCTACCGCGAGGGACTCATCAAAAACCGCTATATCCACCGCACATTCATCATGCCGGGACAGTCCATGCGTAAGCGCAGTCTGCACTTCAAGCTCCATCCAATCGAGCTCGAGTTCAAAGGCAAGTCCGTGCTGCTCGTGGATGACTCCATCGTACGCGGAAACACCAGTAAGAAAATTGTGGAGCTTGTGCGCGAGGCAGGGGCCAAGAGGGTCTATTTCGCCTCGGCCGCTCCCCCCATCATCAGCCCGGATCCCTACGGCATTGACCTGCCCACCACCGAGGAGCTCATCGGCGCCAACATGTCGGTGGAAGAGATCCGCAAGTACATCAAAGCCGACGGTCTCTTCTACGGAACTGTTGAGGATATGCACAAAGCCATCCAGTACGGTAACCCCCGTATCAAGCGCTTCAGCGAAGGTTGCTTCACCAAGAAGTACCCCACCCCCGAAGTGACTCCAAAATTGCTCAAGGAACTCGGCTGCTGCCGCAACCAAACGCGCGAGTCCTTCCAGCAAGACGAAGAGGAAGGTGATAGTCAGAAAATGCTCGCACTGGTGTAAACAGCGGAATCCCGGCAAGAGATTTGTTATGCACAGACAAGACGG
>Ga0265297_10007302_pt1 | contig 15406 bp, 15 predicted proteins | sample Munlanlwell13791_FD_192502 | JGI IMG/M metagenome (GOLD analysis project Ga0265297, IMG submission 192502) | Leachate microbial communities from a municipal landfill in Southern Ontario, Canada - Leachate well 137-91 | ecosystem: Engineered > Solid waste > Landfill > Unclassified | place... | reverse complement strand
AAACTCCGAGGAATAAACCTGGTTTGGGTTTTACCGACCATACGAAGGCCGGTTTGTCGGCCGTCTTTATACTGATGATATAGACAGGAGTTTTCTCTTCACTCGTGTTGGTAATCACGATGGATATCCGGGGTGTTTTCATGCTGTCCGGTTCGTAATTGGCACCGTCCATGATTTTTTTCAAATAACTTGCCGCCGGTTCGCTGCCGCAATGGTAAAGCAGGCGGTACATCTCAAAAACTGCTTCCGTCTGGATGCCGTTGGTCACGGCTATAAGCCCGATGCTGTTGTCATACTTTAACGCCGGGTAATGCTTTAGCCAGTCGTAGGGCTGGTCCCCGATGGGCGCGTTGTAAATGCCGTTTTCAGTCTCGCGTAAACGCCGTTGACGGCTTGCTGGACTCCGCCCCGTGACCAGATAGGCGAACGCCGGTTTGTTCTCCCGTGTTATCCCCAGGAATAATTGTCTGCCCGGATATGGCCCGTTCGGATTACTCATTTTCTTTACTCCTGCCCCACGCTTTTCTTAAAGTCCAGGATATTAAGCCTCAAGGTGTTTTTTCCGTTCCAGGTGTCTACTTCCAGATTATATACCACGTCTATCTGTTGTGCGAATTCCTCCTGGTGGTTGCTTAGGCGGAAGGCTACAGCGTCCCAGACGGTGCCCCCCTGCATCAGCCTCATGCGCAGGTGGTCGTTGGTGGCGCCCATCGTCCGCCGCTCCACCACATTTACCCCCCGGCTTAAGAATGTTGGCACCGGATTGCCGTGCCCGAATGGCGCTAGCAGCTGGGTGGTGGGGTAAACGTCCCCGCCCAAATCGTTGAGTTTTACCTCGGCGTCAATGTTCAAATGCGGTTGCAGCTCCACGCCGGTCAGCTTTTGTGTAGCAAAAGCGATGAGTTCCTTTTCCAGTTGCGGTAAATCTTTACACGGCATGGTAAAGCCTGCCGCGGCGGCGTGCCCGCCGTAGCGTGATAAATAACCGCTGTACTTATTCAGCGCGGCGATGATATCAAATTCCGGTATGCTGCGGCAGCTCCCGTGGCAAACGTCATCCGCCACGTGAATCACCACCGATGGGCGGTAGAATTCTTCGGTCAACCGGCTGGCTACTAGCCCGGCGATGCCCATGGGGTATTCCTTGTTGGCGGTTATCAATAATGGTTGCAGTCCGGTGGCAATGACCTGTTCACGCGCTTTCGCCAGCGTCGTTGCCGTCAGTCTTTGCCGCTCCTCGTTCGTGCGCGTCAGCCAGGATGCCAGTTCCTGCGCCTCTTTTTCGGACTGTGTTGTCATCAGATTATAGCCCGTAAGCCCATCGGCGAGCCGTCCGGCGGCGTTAAGGCAGGGGGCGATTACCCACCCGATTTTCTCCGCGTCGATTTTACCCGCTTCCAGCCGCGTCTGGTTAATCAGTTCTCGGATACCAAGGCGCGGGCTGTTGTTCATGGTATTCAGCCCTTCTTTAATGAAGTACCGGTTCTCCCCCAGCGGCGATGACATATCGGCAATAGTCCCGATGGCTACTAAATCCATGACTGTGTTTATCTGGTCTTCCTTGCCCTCGTTACAGTAAAGCGCCTGTAACAGCTTTAGTGCCACCCCCACCCCCGCCAGATTGGTATAAGGATATTGCTCTCCCACCTTGGGGTTTATTACCGCTAGTGCCTTGGGGATTTCGTCCAGCGGGCTGTGGTGGTCGGTGATAATGACGTCCAGCCCCATCTCCGCCGCGTTTTGCACCTCCGCCACGTCCGTGACGCCGCAGTCAACGGTTATCACCAGAGCTACTCCCTTTTCGTGGAGCATCTTTAGAACTTGCGTGGTTAGCCCGTGTCCTTCCGTTTGGCGGTGGGGGATATAGGGGATTGTTTTACCACCCAGCAGCCCCAACCCTTGGGTGAGTAAAGCGGTGGCGGTGATGCCGTCGGCGTCAAAGTCCCCGTAAATAGCGATGGTCTCGCCCTTTTGCACTGCCTGTTGCACTCTTTCAACGGCTTTTGGCATGTCGGTGAACAAAAACGGGTCAGCCATCAAGGTGCGGTCGCTGGCAATGAACGACGCAATATCGTCCAGTTTGTTGATGCCGCGGTTGTGCAGTAGCTGAATCAACAGCGGTGAATAGTCGGTTGAGCCGCCCTTCTCCGGGAGGTCTTTAACTGGTGGTAGCAGGTTCCAGCGGCAGTGACTCAAACTATGCCTCGGAGAATTTCTTTAAAATTACTACCGAATTATGCCCCCCAAAACCGAACGAACTGGTCAGTGCCATTTTAACGTCCTTTTTACGGGCGGTATTCGGCACGTAATCCAGATCGCAGGCAGGGTCGGGAGTTTCGTAGTTGATGGTAGGCGGTATGATGCCTTCTTGTATCGTCTTGATACAGATGGCGGGTTCCAGTGCCCCAGCGCACCCGATAAGGTGGCCCGTCATTGATTTAGTGGAACTGACGGGTATTTTATAGGCGTACTCGCCAAAGGCGGTCTTTATCGCTTTAGTTTCCATGGCGTCGTTAAGCTGGGTGGAAGTGCCGTGCGCGTTGATATAGTCGATATCTTCCGGCTTGATGTTGGCTCTCTTTAACGCCATCTGCATGGCTTTAGCTGCGCCGTCGCCGCTTTCCAGCGGCTGCGTAACGTGGAAGGAGTCCGCTGTTGCGCCGTAGCCGATGATTTCTGCAAGTATTCTGGCGCCGCGTTTTTGGGCGTGCTCCAGGCTTTCCATTATCATGACGACCGCGCCCTCTGAAAGAATGAAGCCGTCCCGGTCTTTATCAAAGGGGCGTGAGGCTTTCTGGGGTGCGTCGTTCCTCGTAGAGAGGGCTTTAAGCTGGCTGAAGGCGGTGATACCCAATGGATTGATAATGGCTTCCGACCCGCCGGCAATCATTACCTCGGCATTGCCGAATTTGATGTATTCCATCGCCAGCCCTATCGCGTCCGACCCGCTGGAGCAGGCGGATGTCATACACATATTAGGCCCTTTAACCCCCAGCGCGATGGATATCTGGGCGGCGGCGATGTCCGCAATCATCATCGGGGCTAAAAAGGGCGTGACTCTGTCCGGCCCCTTTTCCACCAGTATTTTGGCTTGTTCAAAGAGCGTCGTCAGCCCGCCAATACCGCTCCCGATGAATACACCGATGTCGTTCTCGTTAGTGGGGTCTATTTTCAGGTTGGCGTCCTTGACCGCCTGGAAGCCGGCGGCTACCGCCAGCTGCGCAAAGCGGTCCATGCGGCGCGCGCTTTTCTTGTCTATATAGTCCTCCGGGTTAAATCCCTTAACCTCCCCAGCAAACTTTACTTCCATGTTCGAGGTATCGAATAAGGTGATATAATCTATACCTGATTTACCGTTGATGAGCCCCTCCCAGGTGGTCGCCATGTCCAGCCCCAGCGGGGTAAGTGCTCCAATGCCGGTAATTACAACTCTGCTGCTCGTACTAATGATGAAAACCTCCTCGTATTAGTGCGGGATGGGAAAGAAACAGGGGTTGATGAATTAATTAATTCTTACATATTCTACGCCGCTTTTCAAGTGAGTTTGCTTCCTCTTTTGACCCCTCCCAGCCATGCAAAGTATAATTTTCCATGTACCCTTAACGATATGAAAAACAAAAAATCTCGTACCACCGTTGCTTTGGATAGCCTCGGCTGTAAGCTGAATCAGGCGGAAATCCAGTCGCTAGCACGTAAGCTTGAAGCCGCCGGCTATAAGGTAGTGGCGCCGGACGCCCAAGCCGATATCTTTATCCTTAATACCTGCACCGTCACCCACGTCGCTGACCGTAAATCGCGCCACCTCTTAAGGCAGGCGCGCCGCCGCAGTCCTAAAGCCCGCCTTATCGCCGTCGGCTGTTACGCCCACCGCTCCCCGGCTGACCTTGAGAAGATAGATGGCGTTGAACTCGTCCTCGGTAACGACCGCAAGACTGACCTCCCTGATTTACTTAAAGACCCCACCCTCCAGCCGCCTGCCCCTTTTCCCCCCGCCCGCCCCCACACAGCAAGGCGTACCCGCGCTTTTCTTAAAATCCAGGACGGCTGTCATAACTATTGCGCCTACTGCATCGTGCCTTATGTACGGAGTAATGAATATTGTGTTCCGGCAGACGATGTCTTGGCGCAAATCAACGACCTTTTAGCTGAAGGCTGTCAGGAGGTCGTCCTCACCGGCACGGAAATCGGCGACTATCAAAGCGGTGAAGTTAATCTGACGGGGCTTATCTCTCGCATCCTCTCCGAAACTACCCTCCCGCGCTTAAGGTTATCCTCCCTCCAGCCCTACCACATCTCACCTGAACTCGTTGAACTTTGGCAGGATGTGCGTTTGTGTACCCATTTCCACCTCTCCCTCCAGAGCGGCAGTAATTCCGTACTAAAGCGGATGAAACGTCGTTATTCAACCTCCGACTACACAAAAGCCGTTGAGCTTATCTGTAAGAAAGTACCGGACGTAGCCATCACCACTGATGTAATAGTCGGCTTTCCCGATGAGACTGACGTCGAGTTTAAAGAGTCGCTGGGCTTTTGCCGTTCCATGCAGTTCGCCCGGATACACGTCTTCCCCTTTTCCCCCCGCCCCGGCACGGCTGCCGCCACTATGCCCAACCCTCTCCCCGATTCTTTAAAAAAAGAACGAAGCAATCAAATGCTCGCTCTTTCTAAGCAAAGCGTCATCGCTTTTCACGAACGCTTCATCGGTAAAACGCTGGACGTTCTCTGGGAGCAGCAGTCCGGTGGTTTCTGGTCGGGGTTAACTGGCAACTACATCAAGGTCTATATCGAAAGCTCTAAAGCCCTGGCTAACAGGATTACCCCCGTCAGGCTGGTAAAGCTCTACCACGGCGGCATTCTGGGAAATATCTATGGAACTTAAATAGTAGCTGTATTTATTTTCTTGTCCTTTATGCTATAATTTACGTATTGCTGCATATATCTTCCCGGGGCAAATGTCCTGCCCGTTTTTTCTTTTCTTTTCTTGTCCTGGGTGAAGGTATTTGCTGTGTCGGTTTAGAGAACTGGTAGAATTAACCGGAGAGAAAGATCCTTAATGAGGAGGTAGCTGTGAAAAATTACCTTGCGGCTTTACAGGCTAAAACCAGCCAGAGTGACTATGAAAAACTGGCTGCTATTGATAATACCGAGGTTCATCGTGCCGTGTATGAGTCTGCGGAGCTGTGTAATCCTGACACCGTTTTTATTTGCAGCGATACTCCCGATGAGGTTGCTTATATCAGGAATATGGCGATTGTCTCCGGTGAAGAGAGCGCCGCTTTAGCTATCCCGGGGCATACCTTCCACTTTGACGGCCCCCAGGACCAGGGGCGCGACCGCGCGGTTACCAAACTCCTGGTGCCTAAAGGTGAACACCTTAATGAAGCTCTCAACCAGATTGAACGGGAAGAAGGCCTTACCGAAGTACTGGGCCTGTGTAAGGACTCAATGAAGGGACGCACCATGATTGTGCGCTTCCTGACTCTCGGTCCTAAGGATTCCGAATTCACCGTCTTTTGCCTGGAGTGCACTGATTCCTGGTATGTAGCACACAGCGTTGACCTCCTCTACCGCAAGGGCTATGACGCCTTCCGCAAGGCGGGTGCGGGGACGGAGTTTTTCAATACCCTGCACTCGGCGGGCAAGTTGGACGAAAAGATGATTAGTATCAATCATAAGAAAAAACGTATTTACATAGACTACACAGACAATATGGTCTATAGTATCAATAACCAGTATGCCGGCAATTCCATAGGCTTTAAGAAACTGGCTCTCCGGCTGGCTATCCGTAAAGCCCATAAAGAAGGGTGGCTGGCCGAGCACTTTATGATAATGGGAGTTTTTGGGCCCAAGAAACGCAAAACTTATATCGCGGGGGCTTTCCCCAGTGCTTGTGGTAAAACTTCAACCGCGATGCTGCCGGGAGAGAAAATCCTTGCCGACGATATCGGTTACGTTCGCAATATCGGCGGCGTCTGCCGGGCGGTGAATATCGAGTGCGGCATCTTCGGTATTATCCAGGACATTAACCCTGATGATGACCCCCTTATCCACGAAATCCTCACCAGCCCAGGCGAGATTATTTACTCCAATGTCTTAATCAAGGACGCCAAGCCATGGTGGCAGGGCATGGGTGTCGAGCTTCCTAAAAACGGCACCAATTACACCGGCGACTGGTTTGAAGGCAAAACCGATGAAAAAGGCGAGAAGATATCGCCGGCGCATAAGAATGCTCGTTATACCGTTGCTCTTAATGCGGTATCTAATTGCGACCCTGAACTGGATAATCCCGCCGGTGTGGAGCTTGGCGGCATCTTGTACGGTGGCCGCGATTACCGCAGTTATGTGCCGGTACAACAGGGGTATGATTGGGAGCATGGCATCGTTGCCTACGGCGCGGCTTTAGAGACGGAAACAACCTTCGCTATCGTCGAGGCGGAAGGCAAACATGAGATAAATATCATGAGCATTCAGGACTTTATCTCGATACCTCTGGGGCAGTATCTCCACAACTACCTGCAGTTCGGCAAAAAACTCAATAAACCGCCGCTGGTATTCGGGGTAAATTACTTCCTGCGTGATTTAGAAACCGGCGAATTCTTAAATGACCATCAGGATAAGCATGTCTGGGTCAAGTGGATGGAGCTTCGTATTAACAAAGACGTTGACGCTATAAAGACGCCTACCGGTTGGATTCCTAAGTATGAAGACTTAAAACCGCTCTTCCGGCAGGTGCTGGATAAGGATTATTCTAAAAAGGACTATACCAAGCAATTCTCTATCCGTGTGTCAGAAAACCTGGCTAAGCTTAACCGCGTTGAGGCTTTCTACCACGAGAATATCCCCGATTTGTCGTCAGAAGTCTGGCACGTCCTCAACGAACAGCGTACCCGCCTGATCAAGGCTCAAAAGAAATTCGGCAACTATATCCCGCCGGAAAGTTTTTGCACTTAAAGTAAAAAATAAATTTACTAAGACGCCCCCAACTTTAATAGGAGAGGGGGCGTTTTTTATTTGACATCCCACCCATCGCCCCGCTAATCTTTAGGTAACATACTTTTCAGGAGGATTGCCTTTAAATGTCCAAAAACCTGCTCGCCACCATCACCATCATCTTAAGCATCGTAACCATTCTGGCCGCCTGCTTCAACTTCATCTCCAACCAGTCAACCATCATCGTTCTCTCGGTTGCGGTACTGGTGCTTGCTTTAGGCACGCTTAGTGGGAAAAAGTAGCTAAAAGACTGGTGCGCCTGGAGGGATTCGAACCCACGACCCTCGGTTCCGAAGACCGATGCTCTGATCCGCTGAGCTACAGGCGCATGTAAACTAAGCAAATTATATCACATCAGGGGAGTCTTTAGAGGTCAGTGGAAACACAGTAGGATTGAGTGGGGTGGGTGGAGGGATTTGACCACTCTCCGCAGAGAGGGACAAATGGTGAACGGGGGAATGGTCGTAGAGTCGAGTGGGGTGGGTGGAGGGATTTGAACCCTCGATCTTCAGGGCCACAACCTGACGCCTTAGTCCCCTGGGCTACACCCACCATAAGAACCCTATAATTATAACGGAAATCAACCTTGCCCTTCAATCATCAAGAAAGTTACTTCTCGCTCAACTCCACTATCGTGACCCCTTCTCCCCCCTCCCATTTCTCTCCCGGTCTAAAGCGCTTCACCAGCGAGTGCCTACCCAACTCCCGCCGTATCTGTTCTCTTAAAGCGCCCGTGCCCTTGCCGTGGATTATCTTTATCTGTGGGAAACCCGCCACATAGGCGTCGTGCAGAAAACTCGCTACTTTAGGTAGCGCTTCGTCTATGGTCTGATAACGCAACCGTAGTTCGTCGGGCGCCGGAGGTTCAGAGTAATATTCTTCTTCTCTAGAATTTGTCATGGTGGATAATATCCGCCAGCTTGCGCTTCGGCACGTGCCGCACGCCCTTATCGTCCACCCACACGTTCACCGAATCTTTGGCTTCCTCCGCCACCGGGCTTTCGTCGGGGTAGCCCACCGTTATCACCAAGCCGATGTCGTAATTATCCGGAATTTCCAGTATCATCTTGATTTCGGCTTCGTTGAACATCAATATCGGGCAGCAGCCCAAGCCTTGTGCCACCGCTGTCAGCATGATGTTCTCCGCCGCCAACCCTATATCGACGAGTGTTACGTTCCGTCGCCCGAATTGCTCCTCCGCCGTTTTGTTTATCAGGACGATGATGTATGCCTTGGGCGACTGATCAGGCTTGGGGCCACCTTTATCCGGCGGCATCTTTGCCGACCCCCCAATGTGCTCGAACACACCCGGCAATACCTTAGCGTCGTTGATGACGACGTATTCACAAAGTTGCTGGTTGCGTCCCGTAGGCGCTACCCTTGCCGCGTCGATGCATTTCTCCAGCACATTGTAAGGTATTTCCTTGTTTTTAAACCGCCTTATCGAACGGCGTTTTATAATAGCTTCATTGATATTCATCTTTACTCCCCCTGATATTTCAGTCCGACTGTTCTCTCCTGTTTAGACTTTTATCCTCATGCCTTCGCGCCCGAGGCGTATCTTTATTGAAAGCGCTTTTTCTACTTCACCAATTTCTTCTTTAACGGTTTCTTCAGCCAGTGGGTCAAGGTGATAGAGCACTACCCGCGGTAGATAACCTTTGATTTCTCTAAAGTTCTCCAGTTCTTTTTGGAGGAGTTGGGGGGAAAGGTGCCCTGCTTTACGGGGCCCTTCGATATCATTCAACATGGTCATTTCAGCAACGATTAGGCTAGGATTAATTTGCTTCCAGCAGTCCTCCAGCCCTGGGCCGGTGTCCGCTGTAATGAAAACCTTTTTACCGTCATAGGAGGTTATTTCATAGCCCACGGTTGGCACGGCGTGGTTAACCGTTATTGGGAGTACGCTATACCCCGCTATCGATACCGCTTTACCAGCCTCCACGATATTGAAGTGAAATACTGGTTTTTCCGGTGGTCTTCTGCCCAGTTAGGAAAAACGACGTTATTCAGAAGATGGGTGGTTAAAACATCATAGACGGGTTGGGTAGTGTAGATTTCCAGCGACGCTTTCAACACGAAGAAATTCATTCCCAGTACTGGGATGTCTTTAGTGTGGTCGTAGTGCTGGTGTGTGAGGAGAACAGCTTTGAGGTTTTGTTGCTGTGCAATCGTCAGGTTGGAGGTTAATGCCCCGGCGTCTACCGCCAGGATATCGTCGATCAAGAGGCAGGTGCTACCCGTGGTCTTGGTCTCGATGTTATGCGCCCCGAGGATGCGTATCTCCATCAGGCTTTTTCCTTTTCGGCGAATATAAAGGGATTGTACCTTGTCTGTGAGTCGTAGACGTCCATGCTTTCGGTTTTCTTCAGCCAGTTAACGATTACGTAAGTCAGCGGTGTAAAGATGATTTCTATAGCGACTTTGCAGACCCAGTGATTCCAAATCATCGTCCAGATGGTGGCGCCGGTGCCTATGTAGCCGATGGTGATGAATAAAGCAGTATCCAGCGCCTGTGCGATTAGCGTTGAACCGATGGTGCGGCTCCACAGCCATTTACCTTTAGTAAAAATCTTCATTCTGGATAACACATACGAGTTGACGAATTCACCCACCAAATAACCGCAGAACGAGGCGGCTAAAATACGCGGTGCTAAACCGAGGATGCTAATATACGCTTGCTGGTCGCCCCAGAAGCCGGCCGACGGCAAAATCTGCCCTATCCAGGCAAAGAAGACGAAAAGTAAATTACAAATGAATCCCAGCCAGATAACCCGCCGCGCTGTGCGGTAGCCGTAAACCTCCGTTAGCACGTCACCGAAGATGTAGCTGATAGGGAACACGAAAATAGCGGCCGGGAGAATAAACGGTCCAAGGCTGATAACTTTAACCGCAATGATATTAGCCGTAAGCAGGCAGGTGATAAATATCGCAGTGATTATCACCAGGCGGTAAGAAATTTTCATCAGTTAAATCCAGCGTTTGCGGTGAAAGAAAAAGAGCATAAAACCAGCGGATGCTGCCATCACGATTATCAATATGATAAAAGCCGTTAGATCCCCTTGCTCAATGCCGCCGGGGGCAAATACGTTCATCCCGAAGATGCTGGAGATGGCGACAAAGGGCAAGGTAATCGTGGCGATGATGTTGAGAATACGAACAACACGGTTAAGGCGGTTGGTTGCTAGAACGTAATCCGTGTCTTTGTAAACCTCAATCATCTCCTGGCATTCGTCCAGCGTGCTGCAGATTCTGTCCATGTGGTCCATCAAGTCGTTATAATACGCGGTTACGTCGGTCTTGCTGAACCGCTTTAGCTTGTTCTCCATTTCCGTGAATAGCTTGCGCGTGGGGAACATTACCGCCCGTTGTGTAATAATATCCCGGCGTAAAATACTTAATTCTTTAGCGACCTCGACATCCTCGTCAAAGACAGCATCTTCCAGATCTTCCATTAAACTTAAAATTTTGTCCAGGACAGGGAAGTAGGCGTCGATTGACCGGTCGAGGATGCGGTAAAGCAGGAAGCCGGGCCCCTGTTGCATGTATTCCTGGCGGGTATCTTCGTTGGCAATACAATCGCGGAAGAGGGCGCCGATTGTCTTAATATCCAGTGTATTAATGGTAACCAGGAAGTTTTCACCGATGAACGCCGACCATTGTTGCTTGGTGGCAATGCGCGTTTCCTTATGATAAAGCGGATAGTGGAAAACAAAGAAAAGGTAGCCTGGATATACGTCTAACTTTGATATCTGTTTGCGGCTAAGGCAGTCATCTAAGGCGAGTTGATGGAAGTCAAAGTTCTTCGCTAGCCAATCAATTTCTCGTTCGGTGGCTGCCTCAATATTAACCCAGGTCAGGCCTTCCCAGGTGACGGTTTCAAGGCTTAACGGAGTTTCCGGGGAATTCTCATTAGGAATTTCTCCCTTTTTCCCCGGTTTCATGTTCCAGTTCAGTAGCTTTGCCATGATCTCGACCTCTTATGCCCATGCTGTAATAATATTGTAACACAAAAAAAGCCTAGTGACATAACAATATTTTATTCACATGAAAAGGGCAAAAAATATGGGGCATACCGGTTTCAGTTTGCCCCATATTGGTTTGTTAACCTTGATTGATTACTTTATTTTTGTTCGACGATAATCGCCATACCCTGGCCACCACCGATACAGAGCGCAGCTAAGCCGTAGTGCAGAGAGCGGCGTTTCATTTCATTCATCAGAGTGACGATAATACGAGCACCGGTGCAACCGATGGGGTGGCCGAGAGAGATACCGCCACCATGCAGGTTCACTTTACTGGTGGGGATATTGAGCTCTTTAAGACATCCGAGGGATTGTGCCGCAAAGGCCTCATTGAGTTCAAAATAATCAATGTCTTTTAATTCAAGGCCGGCCAGTTTTAACACCTTGCGGGTGGCGGGAACGACGCCGATGCCCATGTAGGCCGGGTCAACACCACCGGTAGCATAAGCTTTAATGCTGACGATGGGCGTGAGTCCGAATTGTTTGGCTTTCTCGGCGGACATGATGACTAATGCGGCTCCGGCATCGGTGATGGCGGAAGCATTGCCGGCGGTAACGGTTGGATTCGCGGCAGGGAAGGCCGTGCCCAGCTTGCCTAACAACTCCATAGACGTCTCACGGGGATGTTCGTCTACATCAAATGCTTTTACTTCTCTCTTGACTCTAACTTCTACCGGAACAATTTCTTCCTTGAAGATGCCGTTCTTGGTAGCGGCAATAGCGCGATTGTTGCTTTCCAGCGCAAACTCATCCTGTTCGTTGCGGCTAATGTTATATTTGACGGCGATGTTTTCTGCCGTTACACCCATGTGATAGTTATTGAAAATTTCCCAGAGACCGTCATAGACCATGCCGTCAACCATTTCGGCATTGAACATACGGGCGCCCCAGCGCATCTTGGGTACATAGTAGGGGACAGAGCTCATATTTTCAATACCGCCGGCTATCACGCAGCTGGCATCGCCGGCTTTAATAGACTGGGCGGCTAGTGCTACTGCTTTCATACCAGAAGCACAAATTTTATTGACGGTAAAAGCGTTGACTTCTTTCGGTACCCCAGCATAGATGGCAGCCTGGCGGGCAGGGTTCTGGCCTTGGCCGGCCTGGACGACGTTGCCCATAATCACTTCGTCAACCATCACTTCTTGCGCAGAAGCATCCCACTTATAATATTTCTTTTCTAGGTCAATCAGGCCCAAGCCCTTGAAGGCTGTTGGTTCGTAGGTTGTTTCACCCTTGGGCTTTAGGTTGACTTTATTGAGCGCGCCTTTAATGACTGTAGCGCCTAGTTGGACTGCAGAGACATCCTGTAACGCCCCTCCGTAATTACCAATGGCTGTTCTAACACCGCTAACAATTACCGCCTCGTTCATGTTTTCTCCTTCTTCTAGCGAACTTAAAATGACTTAATTATTTGACCTGTATTGTCGATTAAAAGATGAATAATCCGGCGCCGCCGCTTATCTCAATAGCTTCGCCAGTGATGTAGCTGGAATCTTCTGAAGCCAGGAAGACCACCAGATGTCCCAGTTCTTCCGGGCTGCCGGCGCGCCTTAGGGCGGTGGACTTGATAATACGTTCTTGAAACTCCGGCACAACCTCGTGGAAAGCTCCTGCATCCATCACCCCCAGAACGAGAGCATTGCAAGTAACGCCTTTACGCGCCCCTTCCAGAGCGACGGTTTTCGTCAGACCGATTAGGCCGGCTTTGGTCGTTGCGTAACTGCACTGGCCGGCGCCCCCCATCGTACCAGCGATGGAGGAGATATTGATAATGCGCCCCCAGCCCCGTTCCATCATGCCCGGCAGACATCGCTTAATCGTGTTGAAGGGGCCGGTTAGGTTGACCGCCAGGTCTCCTGCCCAATCCTGAATTTTTGTCTTAACAATAGTCGCAGCGCGTACGATGCCCGTAGCAGCGTTATTTACCAGAACGTCTACCGGGCCGAGTGTTTTTTCCACGTTATCAATGTTCGTTTCCACTTCATCAGGGTTTGATACGTCCATTTTGACGGCCATTGCCTGGTTGCCCATAGACTTTATTTTATCCACAACAATTTTGGCTTTTTCAATCTGGGTGTGGGCGGCAACAGCGACCTTAAAACCTGCTTCCGCCAGGGACAAACAATGTACACCTCCCAGTCCACCTGAACCACCGGTAACTAAGGCAACTTTTTCTTTAATGCTCATATTACACTCCTAATAGTAAACATGAGGCTGGTAGTCTGAATAATACTCCTTAAAAATTGTAACATAGGGCACTTGCGGCGTCAAAGCGGACATATAAAAATTTGAACATGTATTAGATGTATTATTGTAGATAATATAATATAAATGATATAATGCTTGAAACTAAATAACTAAGGAGGAAATATAGTTAAAACATGAAAAAAATCTTAGGAATTCTATTGGTAGTTGTGTTGGTAGTTGGGTTATTGCCGTTGGTGGCCGGCTGCAGCAGTGATACAGTTGACCCGTTAGCTGCTAAAGTCAGGCTAAAGGTGGGCACTACCACCAGTCTTTATGACACCGGTTTATGGAGTTATCTGGAACCCAAATTCGAAGAAATGTATGATTGTGAAGTAGATATCCTGTCCCTGGGTAGCGGTGCTGCTTTCGAATATGCTAAAAAGGGCGATATTGATGTGCTGACGATTCACTCCAAAGCGGATGAGTTGAAGTTCATCGATGATGGATACGGCATCGAGAGAGTCCCCTTTGCCTTTAATTATTTCTTAATCGTCGGTCCCGAATCCGACCCGGCTGGCATCAAAGACATGAGTCCGGCTGATGCTCTGAAGAAACTCATGGAGACCGGAGCTGGCACATTCGTCTCCCGTGGTGATAATTCCGGCACACATTCCAAAGAAAAAGCCATTTGGGCGGAAGCTGGCTATGATTATGCTACCCAAGTTGTTGGCGCTGGCGATTGGTACGTTGAAGCCGGCGGCGGCATGGGCGCAACACTGACCATGGCGAATGAAAAGAATGCCTATACCTTGACCGATATGGGAACTTATGTTTCTTACAAGAGCAAACTGAATTTAATGCCCATCGTCAACAGCGGCTCGATATTGCTTAATGTCTATTCGGTGATTGTTGTTAATCCGGACACGATTAAGACATTAAAGCATGCTGACTTAGCCCAGAAGATGGTTGAATTCCTCGCCTCACCGGAGATCCAGGAACTAATCGGCAAGTACGGTATGGATGCCTATGGCATTCAACTTTTCACTCCGTGCGCCGGCAATGAGCCGACCCAGTAAAAACTGTAGCGTTAATTTTTCCCGCATGTCCTTTTCCGGTTTATGGAAGGGGGCATGCGGGTAGTGCGCTTGCCCGGTTGCTATAAACAAATAAGTATGGCATGATTGATGCCGTAACACACATTTTTCTTACATTCGTGGAGTAAATATCCATTGGCTGAAATCTGGAACGGTCTAGTAGAAGCATTCCGTCTTATTTTTACCTTCGACCCGGATGTGATGTCCATCGCCGGGCTTTCGTTAGAGATAGCGCTTTCTTCTATCGTTATCGGTTCGATTATTGCCCTACCTTTAGCCAGCCTCATTCATTTCAACAACTTCCGCGGTAAACATATTTTGGTTAGCGTTATTCAGACCTTTTACAGTATTCCCACCGTAACTGTTGGTTTACTTGTCTTCGTGCTCTTTTCCCATTCCGGCCCATTAGGGGGGCTCGACCTGCTTTTCACGCCGACAGTAATGGTCATTGGTCAGGTAATATTAGTAATGCCCATTCTACTAGGTATGACCATTTCTGCCCTTAGCGGCGTGGATAGAAATATAATCGATACTGCCCGTTCAATGGGCGCCAATAGCTGGCAAACGATGCTGGTGGTGCTTAAAGAAGCCAGGTTCGCCGTTATTGCGGCGGTGGTGCTGGCTTTCGGGAGGGCTATTTCCGAAGTCGGTTTGGCGATGATGGTAGGCGGTAATATCCGGGGCTTTACTCGTGTGCTTACTACAGCCATCTCATTGGAAACATCTAAAGGCGACTGGGAACTCTCCATGGCGCTGGGCATTATCCTGATTTTCATCGCACTGGTGATTAATATCATTATGAACAGAATACAGCAGAGGCGTTGATGGCTTTTATTGAGTTAAAAAATCTGGGACAAAAACGGGATGGCCGTCATATTCTTAGCGGCGTCAACCTTAGCGTTGAACGCGGAGAATCCGTTGCTTTAATCGGGCCCACCGGCGCCGGCAAGACGACGCTGTTGCGTTTGTTGGATATGCTGGACAAGCCGGCAACCGGCCGGATATTGATTGACGGGGTCAATGTGACATCATCAGAGAAAGAACGGCTGGCAATACGGCGGCGTATGGCTTTTGTGCTGCAAAAATCGGTGGTCTTTAACTTGAGTG
>Ga0265297_10007301_pt1 | contig 15407 bp, 30 predicted proteins | sample Munlanlwell13791_FD_192502 | JGI IMG/M metagenome (GOLD analysis project Ga0265297, IMG submission 192502) | Leachate microbial communities from a municipal landfill in Southern Ontario, Canada - Leachate well 137-91 | ecosystem: Engineered > Solid waste > Landfill > Unclassified | place... | reverse complement strand
TATTCCATACAGCCGTGTTGGGAAATAGGAATACATTATTACGATGATTATCCAAAACATATGGAAGAAATTAAGATTGAAATACTGAAAGGATAAACCATGGCGGACAAACTATACTGTGAGGAGTGCAATGACTGGATAATACCTATGGAAGGTGTTACCTCAATATTCATGTTCGGGAATCAGGTGAATCTTGTTTTGGCAATGAGTTTTGTTGCAAACCTGCCGTAAAAGTAAAATGTTCAAACAATAGCAGAAAAAAATACAACATACCTGTGGATTACCTTGACGGAGACCTTGTACTCATACCAGTAGAAAAGGTAAGATAAAGCACCTCAACAAAATATTCTTATGTGATGTTATCATCTATGTTTGTTCAGTACTGCTATTTGCGAAACTGATCATGTTCATAATATCATAAGTGGAGTTAAAATAATGAGCACACAAGAGATTAAACCATGTCCTGCATGCAAGCGATCCGGTGTAAACATCGAATGGGAAACCTTATTCCTTGAAGGTACTTATATCAAAAAGTATTGGGCGGAATGTCAACATTGTAAAAGACGATCAGCCGAGAAATTTACGCAAACACAGGCAATTAAAGATTGGAACGAAAACATTGAGTAGTAAAGAAAACCTTTACAACTGAACTGCAAAAAATAATCTTGACAACAAGGAATACTATTCCGTATATTGTAGGCGAGGGAAAAATTACGTAGCGTGAAAGGCAAACGAAACATGCTTTTTTTATTTACACTAAAACAACTGAATATTATGACCGCAGGTCTCTGTACTCGAAAGGGTATAGACTATTTGTCTACGTACAATAGCCTCAGACCTGCGGTCTTCTATTTAGGTGGTGCAAGATGAGTAAAGATAAACAGAATTACGCAGAGAAGTACAAAGACCCTCGCTGGCAAAAGAAACGGCTTGAGATACTTGAACGTGATGAATGGGAATGTCAAAAATGTGGAGATAAAGAAAGTACTCTACATGTTCATCATAGATATTATGAACCAAATACCGATCCGTGGGATTATCAAAATCAAGTATTGGTAACATTATGTAATAATTGTCATGAGGAAGAGCATGATAGTACAATCTATCAAAGTAATATTTTATTTGATGCCATAAGATATAATTTTTTTTCCTCAGATATTGATGATATTATATCTGCATTTGAAAATATTCGTATGCCAGATTATTCTGAGGTAACAGCAGACATGATTATGTATATATTTAATTCTAAAGAAATAATGAATGAATTAAAAAATAAATTTTTTGCTCATTTAAGGAAAAATGGTTTAGAGCCTGCTGAATATTTTAAAAAGGTGAAAAATACAAATGGAGTGGTATAAACATTCAACAGGTTCCCATGATGACCCGGATATTTCAGATGCATGGGATGAACTTGGTGATTTCGGTTATGTAGGATTTTTTATCATACTTGAGATTTATGGACAGGAATATTCTCATAGAAATTCAGAGGATTTTATAACAATTTCCCATACTTTTCTTAGACGAAAGTTAAGGAAAAGTTGGGAGAAAGTTCAACTTTTGTTAAACTTCTTCCAAAAAAGAAATCGTATAATATCAAAAAATGATGGTAGTGATATAATGATTAAAGTCCCTAAATTTATAGCACTTGCAAGTAATTGGACAAGGAGACCACCTACAGAGGAACCTACAGAGGAACCTACGGCTAAAGAAGAGAAGAAGAATAGAAGAAGAATAAGAAAAGAAAAAGACACAGAAGAGAATAAAGAAAATAAAGAAAAGAAATTGTATGGGGATTTTGTATTTTTTACTGATGATGAATATAAAAAACTTGTAGATAAATTTGGAGAAACAGGAGTTACTAAACGAATTGAAAACTTAAATAATTATGCACATAAAATCGGAGCAAGAAAATTCAAAGCAAAATACAGTTCTCATTATCATGTACTGTTATCATGGGAAGAAAAAAATAACACTACGCCACAATCATCAGGCATGAGCGCAATGGACAAACAATTATTAAAAATAGAGGAGGCAAAACGTGAACAAGGTATTGTTAAGTAAAGAGTGTTACTATAAAGGCATTAAACGACTTTCCCAGTGTTTTCCGAACGTGCAACCTACTGAGGAAGCACTTGACGTCTGGTATGATTTTCTGAACGAGTTTAACGACCGTGACTTTACGGACGGTGTTGAAAAGATATGCCGTGAGATGGATACGATTTACAAGGACATGAACGTTGTGGCTGTGATACGCAAGAATATCGAGACCAGGGAAATGTACTATGGGGACTCACCTTTGAGATAGAGGAAGTAATTTATGAATGAGTATACACCTCCACAAGCTACCGATATAGAGCGTGCTGTCATTGGGGCTATGCTCTTGGAGAATTTCGCCATAGATAAGGCACTTGAACTCCTGAACGCCGAGAGCTTTTACTCTCCGATTAATGCAATACTATTCACGGCAATATCAGAAGTGTATAATAGTCAGACGGCAGTGGATCAGTTGACGGTTGCCGAACACCTGAAAGCAGCCGGAAAACTTGAGACAATAGGCGGTGAAATCACATTAGCCGGACTGCTTGACGAGACAGCCAGCGCAGGTAACATCGAAAATCATTGCCGGATACTGATTGAGAAAGCCAGCAAGCGCAAGTTGATAGCATACCTTAAAAGCACGTTGAACTCATGTTTTCACGACAACATTGAAACACCTGAACTCCTGGAGTTACTACATACTGGACTGGGTACTATTTCCGATGACAAACGGCAGAAGTTTTACAGTACAGCTAAAGAAGCGATACCGGAAGCTCACGAGGAACTGGTCAGGCGGTCGGCTGATAAAGTAAACTTATCAGGAGTACCGACAGGATTCAAAAGAATAGACGATATGACAGGCGGATGGAAGCCCGGGAACCTGATATTGTTAGCGGCTAAAACATCGAAAGGCAAGACGGCATTAGCTCTTGATTTCTTGCGTAATGCAGCATCAAAAGGAACTCCAGCGGTAATATTCAGTCTTGAAATGACTGTCAGGGAACTGTGTTTCAGAATGATTCAATCAGGCGCACGTGTTGAAATACCAACACATGACTATTGCAATATCAAGGATGAGGAATGGAAATACATTGGCGATACCTGTTGTTTATTAACAGAGTATCCGATACTGTTTGACGATTCACCAGCTTTGACACTACCTAAAATATCGGCAAAGATACGCAGATTGAAACAAGAGCATAAGATTGGTCTGGTGATTGTGGATTATATCCAGCTTATGCAGGGATTAAATACCGAGAACAGAAGGAGGGAAGTCGGTTCACTTTCAAGAGGTCTTAAACTATGTGCTAAACAATTTGAAATACCGATAATAGCTTTGAGTCAATTATCACGTAAAGCGGATGGTAACGAGGACAGGAGACCGATATTATCAGATTTAAAAGAAACATCGGATCTTGAGCAGGATGCGGACGTTGTAATTTTTATTCACAATCCAACGGCGGTACAAAAACAGAAATGGTATGGCGAAACATTTAGCAATGAAGAGTTGGAAAATATTAGGGAATTGGACATTTCAAAAAACCGTCAAGGCAAGACTGGAATTGTACTTGTTTATTGGTCTGGAAAATACACCGGATTTTCGAATCTTGAATACACAAATATAAATACAGGAAGCTATGGCGAGATATGAAAATAGAACCTGATAATATCTATTGCGGTGATTGTCTGGAGCTTATGAAGGAGATGCCAGACAAGAGCGTGGACTTGGTGTTGACTGACCCGCCGTATGGGATAGGGGCGGCAAGAGAAAAGCCACACAACGGTTGGAGTGACTATGGTATATCTGATTGGGATTTACAGCGACCGACTAAGGAATATTTTAACGAAATCAGAAGAGTATCAAAAAATCAGATAATATGGGGAGGCAATTATTTCTCCGATTATTTATCAGCTTCAATGGGGTGGCTTTTTTGGGATAAAGGACAGAGAGGATTTTCTCTTTCGGATGGAGAACTTGCCTGGACTTCTTTTAATAAGGCTTTGCGAGTGATTGACTACAGTAGAGCTAAAGCACTCGGGGATGTTAAATGCCATCCAACACAAAAAGCCGTCGCAGTAATGAACTGGTGTATTATGGAAAATACCAAACCCAATGACCTTATCTTTGACCCTTTTCTCGGTTCCGGCACGACTGCTGTCGCCTGTATCCGTACTGGACGGCATTATATAGGCATGGAAATTGACCCGACATATTTTGAGATAGCGCAGAAACGCATTAACCTTGAAAAATCACAACTTAGGATGGAGCTATGATATGACTAAGCAAGAGGTGTTTAAGGTACTACGGGCGCACGGACTGAAACGCAGTCAGGTAACAGAGGAGAATTATATCAGAGCGAAACAGATTATATTTGGCAGTATAACAGATATGGACACCAAAGAGTATGAAAACATCGTGCGCTGGATATGCGACTACTTGAACTATTGAAACCGAACAGAAAGGGGATAGCGATGATAACACGGTATAGTATGTATCCATGTAGGGAAGATTCTAAGGGGATATGGGTTCTATGGGATGATGTCAAGCAATTAATACCTAAGACTCCGCCAGTTCCAAAAGAGGATAAGTGCCCGTTCAAGGTAGGTGATATAATAAAATATGCAGGTCAACTTTTTGAAGTTATAGAATTAGAAGATGATCTTGAACATGAATTTATTTTATGTTCCACCGTAAAAGGACAAACTCACAAGCACTTATTACCTTATGATTGTGTTCTTGCCACACCGGAAGAGCGTGCTCAGTTCATGGACGAGAAATATTCACGCATGATAGGCGATGTTAAGGTGAGAGCATCTATAATTATTCACGAAGGATTAATAACACTTTCATTCAGATATTATGGAAACTTCCATGATAGAATAACACTCAATTGTAAAGTTGGTGAGGCTATCTGTAAAGCTCTCGATATACCGATATGCGAGGGCGATCCGGTATATCCACTATAGGAGGCAACGACAGTAATGCGTAATTTAATAGCAGCGGTACTTTATTTAATAATCGCAATTGTAATGATAAGATTTACTGTGCATAAAGGAGGTAATGATGGCAATTAAAGATTTTACCGATTTATTTACTGTCTTATATGTTTCGTGTGCGACAATAATCGCAGCAATGGCAATTCTCTATGAATTAACACCATTTTTTATTTGGATTAGCAATTGGTTTAATTATTTACTAACGATAAAACCACCAAATGAGGTAAAAAGTGATAATAAAGTGTAATTTAAGAAAAACACATTTTAATCAACTGCTATCGTACATAGAACATCAAGAGGATGAAGGATGGTACTATGGAAATAAAGAGCAATTTAACAAGAGACACATGGAACTCAAGCAATTCATTAAACAAGTCATAGAAAACATGCCACAGGATGCACGCAAACATTAAAACGTGAAACATATCGGGGTAGAGACCGAAAGTTCAACCTGAATGACGTAGCAAAGCGTAGCGTAAATATAACAGTGTAGATGAAAGGGAAATGCAATGAAAAAACAGAAAAGTCTTGATAAAGCAATTAAAAACATTCAAAGGAAGAATAAAATACTTGAAAAGGAAAATAAGAAATGGCGATTGAGTAATCCTTCATACAAGAAAGGAGATTTTATAAATGTTACCCTTCAGGGAATTGTTGTGAATGTTTATAATATTGATATTACTACCTGTATAACAATATACCTTGAGGAGAGTGGTGATATTGTGGATATTTATCAGCCAGATGATAAAAGTTCAATAAAGATGAGATGAAGGGGAATGATAATGAAAAAGTACAGAAAGAAACCAGTAATAATTGAGGCTGTTAGATATGATGGTACTAATGGTGCTGACATCATAAAATGGTCTGAAGGTAAAATTGCAGAATACTCGTGTATTACGCCGGATGATTATACTCCAAGTCATTATTTATCAATAAAAACACTTGAGGGAATTATGACAGGTATTATTGGTGAGTGGATTATCAAAGGTGTGAAAGGTGAGTTTTATCCCTGCAAACCTGATATATTTGAGGCAACTTATGAACTTGTATAAACAGTGTAGATGAAAGGGAAAGTACAATGGATAAATTTGATACAGTCTCGCATGAAGTGTTAAGAAAAGAAATTAAGATAGCGAATGCATTGGGCTTAAATGGTAGAAAAATAACAGTAATTGATATTGTTCAAAATACAGATGCAACAGCCAGAGATGAAGCATATTGTATATTTAACACCATTGAAGTTTAACGCTTATCGGGATAGGAGTGATATGAAAACAACCAAGAAGCAGTTTAAACTATTCAAGAAGTATTGCCGTAAATGGGCTAAAGAGTTCGGTCTATCAGGGTATAAATTCAACTTTGAACATTTGCGTCTGGTAGATTCCAACGCACAGTACAACTTGATATTTGCAGCGAGAATGTGTACTATAGCATTTGCTAAAAGTTCAAGTGATTTTAAAACGGATGCTGACATCGAGGCTACAGCAATCCATGAAATGTTTCATGTAAGACTTGCTTATCTTGAACACACTTGCAGATTGCAATTATCAGATGAATTACAGGAAGCTCAGGAGCATGAGATTATTCATGTAATTCAAAAACTGTTAGGGGTGATACAATGAAAATCGCATTGATAGGTTCATCGCAGTATGTAGAGAAGTTTCAGGAAGTTAAAGAACGGCTGGAAGCACAAGGGTACGAGGTCAGGATACCAGCCTTTGACCACCTCGATTTAACTGAGTTACAAATCATGCTGTACAATCGTGATTTAATTGAATGGTCTGATGAGGTACACATGATATGGGATGCACGGTCAATAGGGACGTGGGGTGATTATTGCATGGCGTTTGCTCTACGCAAGCCTGTATATATCGAGTACATGGAGCCGAAGCGGATACATAACTTCATGTGGCAGTATCATAGAATGTGTTACGGAGAAATAGGTAATGATAATATTCCTGATTGACTTATTTGCCGTATGTCTTATCGGCTTTGGACTTTACAGTATATTAAGAGACATGGGTGATAAGGGGCATATAAAGAAAGGGTAAGGTTATGAGTACAGATGAAGAACACATAAAACAGGTTGTTGTGGTTTCAGACCTTCATTGTGGTTGTCAACTTGGATTATGTCCGCCAGTACCGATTGAACTTGATAATGGTGGAACGTATAGTGCATCATCACTCCAATTAAAAGTATGGAACTGGTGGGAGGAATTTTGGAGAAGGTGGGTTCCTATGGTAACACGAGGAGAACCTTTTGCTATTGTAATTAATGGTGATACTCTCGATGGTGTTCATCACAATTCAACACATCAAATTTCTCATAACCTTACTGACCAAAAGCGTATTGCAGAAACAGTATTGAAACCACTTGTGGCTCAATGTAACGGTCATTTTTATATGATACGAGGTACGGAGGCGCATGTCGGTAAATCAGGTCAGGAAGAGGAGGCGCTTGCAAAGAGTCTCGGAGCTATCCCAAACGAAATAGGTAATTATGCCCGGTGGGATATGTGGTTGCGGATAAGCGGTAAACTGGCTCATATAACACATCATATCGGTACTACCAGTAGTTTGCAATATGAAACAACGGCTCTAATGAAGGAGTATGCCATAGCATGTGCAGAAGCTGGGTGCTGGGGATTGGAAGCACCATGCTGGGTAGCAAGAGCGCACAGACACAGATATGCAAAGATTGAAGTTCCAATGTCACAAGGAGAAGGTATCTGTATTGTTTCACCGGGATGGCAATTGAAAACGCCGTTCGTCTGGCATGGCGCAGGACGTAATACTAATCCACAATTTGGCGGGATTCTTCTACGAGCAGGCAATGAAACTCATTTTACACGGCGCCAAATATGGAACATCGGGCGCACTCAGGAGGTGGTATTATGAAAAATACTACCATAACAGAAGCTGAACTACAGACTGAATATGAACGTCTTGATTTAATGCGTAATACTATTGACAGAACAAGACCGCTTTTAACAGATGAGCAGTTTAAAATTATTGAATATGCACGGACAGAAAAGAATGGTAAAAAAGTAAGCTGGACTGAAATATGCAAATATTTTGAGTCTCGCAACTGGGGTAATATACCGGATACAACGTTAAAACACAGATTTGAGATTGAAAAGAGAAGGCGAGGAAAAGTATAAATCAGACAAACTGTAACCTTATATTCACAAGTGTTGACAAATTGTAAAAGGAGAGGAATGAAAAAAATGAAAGAACTTACCAGAACTGACCTGATTAAAATTGCTGTTATTATCATCAATGAGGTTATGGATGAAAACCAGAAAGAAAAGGGTGATTCATGGACTGCTATATCGGTTGAAGAACATTATAATCATGCTATAGTTAATCTTGTAAAAGGAGATTGTTTGGGAAAAGAGAACTTGAAACATGCCTTGACACGTCTGGCAATGGTGGCGACACTGCTATTCAAAGACGACTACAAAGCGCAATTAATAGGTGGTGGGAATGTGAAAGCCGATGAGTTTAATCTGGTAAAATGAGAGGAACAAAACTATGTTGAAATATTTGAATGATTTTATCAATAAACTTTTATGTATGTTTATTGGACACAAAAAAATGAAAACAAAGATATTACAAATTGAATGGAGACCAAATAACGGCGAAGTAGAAGCTATTGAAATTTGCGAAAGATGTCATGTGGTTTATTACAAAAAATATACATGTATAAAACCTAAAACATCGTCAATACTTAACTCTATATTATCTTGAGGTAATAAAATAAATGGACAACTGAGAGGTAAAAGCAATGAATGAGCAGGAATGGATTAAAAACTATAAAAACGGGAAACAGTTAGTTGCGATGTTTACACTATTCGGCTGGCTTGCGATAGGTATATCATGCTGGTTACCTCCGCCATGGACTTATAAAACTTTTGCTTTCGGTATCTGGCTCATGGTAACTTCGATAAGTATCAAATTCGCTTTAGAGAAAGGTAAATAAAACATGGAAATAAAAAAACTTAAATTATCCCAAATAGAGCCAGCTCAGTAAATACGATGGACAGGGAAGGCCAAGAATGTATATAAGCGGTCACAATTGGACTGGGAGGAGAAGAAATAATGCCGTTACTATATGAACCTGCCGGACGCGCCAGGGAGTACAGCCCTCTCGCATTAAATATCTATTCGAGCTGCGACCATTTTTGTACTTATTGTTTCGTCAAAACCATGCCTTTTTACAAAGGTTCGGCAACACCAGTCCCGAAGGCAAACATCGTCGAAAAGCTTGAAAAGGAATTGAGTAAAACGCAAATCACAAAACAGGTTTTACTTTCTTTTCTCAGCGATCCATACTGTACTGCCGAATCTAATTATTGCATAACTTATCAAGTTTTAAAATTACTGAATAAGCACAACGTCCCGGTGGCAATCCTGACAAAGGGTGGCTCCAGATGTTTACGAGACCTCGACCTATTCAAACAATTTCATAATATCAAGGTTGGCGCAACACTTACCTTCGATAACGACCGGGATTCTTTCGCATGGGAGCCGGGCGCAGCCTTACCACTTGATAGAATAGGAGCTCTTAGAATCCTGCACGGTGAAGGTATTACGACGTGGGCAAGTTTTGAACCTGTCATTGAGCCCGCACAAAGTCTGAACCTCATTAAACAAACCCTACCATTTATTGACCAGTATAAACTTGGTAAATGGAATCACGATCCCCGTGCCGATTTGATTGACTGGAGTTCTTATGTTGCTCAGGCTGTTAAAATACTCAGAGATAACGGCAAACAGTTTTACGTCAAAGAAGACTTACGTAAATACGCTCACGGTTTAACACCTGAGGAATCCGATATGGATTATATGAGTTTAACTTCACAGTACATACCTGAAACTCAAATATCACTGTTTTAAATATCGAAAGGGGGTGGTTGTCAAATGGCGCTATCCAGAACAATTAATGGGAAGACAATAGTTATCGAAGATGAAGAGAGAACTCAGTGTGAAATCTGGACGCGTGTTTGAATGAGCTATGGGATATTACCGACCCGTCAGCGAGTTCAACATCGGAAAGAAAAGCGAACATAATCAACGTAAATATTTCAAGCTGGATTCTGGTACTATATTCTCTTAATATATATTATAAATACCTTTTATTGTATTTATAGAGATAAAAATCAGGGATAACATGTTATCAGATAAAAGGTTAATATGTGTATTCTGACTAGTAGAAATTAACACTATATGAACATGTGTGAGTGTCAGAAATTAGACCTCTAAATATTACTACAGAATCTAAGCATGTTAAAATGTTCTTGACTTTTACATTTTTATTTTCTATATTCTTTTTTTATAGCGGTAAACAATCCGCTTTTAAAGGTTCTTTTTCATTTCATCTCCATTTCTTTTTACATACTAACGAGCGGGCGGTGCTTTCCTTCCTTTCTCATCTCCCGCTCAATTTACTTTTTTAAAAGGTAACTATGGCAAAGTCAAAATATACCCCTGAAAATGTCGATGCTATCCTCAAAGCTATTTCACTCGGACTTACTGATACTTCTGCTTATGAATATGCTGGCATAAGTAAAGATACATTCTACACTTGGATTAAAGAATACCCTGACTTTTTAGAGAAACTTAAAAAAGCACGCTCGGCAAACAAGGCTTATTTGGTATCTAAGATACGTGAAGCCGGACAGAAACAATGGCAGGCTCATGCGTGGTTACTTGAGAGATGTCATCCTCAGGAGTTTGGTAGTCTGGTGCGCCAGCAAATAAGTGGTGGCATTAATGAGTACAGCAAAGATGATATAACAGAACTTGAACGAAAGGCCGAAGAGCTTGCAAGAAAGCTTACAAACGAAGACCCAGTTGCAGGATGCGGGATTACAGAATCAAATTAACCGCAGAACGCAACTGATTGAACTTATCAAGATACGACGTGAGATATTAATACGTAGATGTCGTGAAAACTTCCATACTTTTTGCCGCACGCTATCCCCTGATTTTTATTTACCTGACAGACCACATTTAAAAACCTTATGCGACACCTTACAATCCCTATACGAGGGGCGGCTGGTCGATGATAGAAACAACTCATATAAAAAGCTAATGCTAAACCTCCCCCCTCGTACTGGGAAAACGAGATCGCTTGTTTTATTTTGCGCCTGGGCACTTGGTAAGAATCCGGCTGAACGCATTATAGCAACCTCGTATGGTGATGAACCTGCAAATGATTTCTCCCGATATACTAGAAATATAATCCGTACTGTTAAAAACTCACCGGACGAAATAGTTTATAACGATATATTTCCGGCCTCGTATATATCAAAAGACAATGCTTCATTCGAGAAGTGGGCTTTGCATAAACAATACTTTAGTTATATGGGCGCTGGTATATGGGCAGGTATAACAGGCAAGGGCGCAAGTATACTTATCGAAGATGACCTTGTGAAGGATATGGTCGAGGCGTTAAACGAGAAACGGCTTGATGACCTATGGAAGCAACGGGGTGGTACACTGCTATCACGTAAAGAAGAAGGTGCTATTGAGATTATGACTATGACCCGCTGGGCTAATGGTGATCCTTGCGGTCGTATCAAACAAGACAAGGAAGAATTAAAACAGTGGTATATACTTTCAATGGAAGCCTATAACGAAACAACTGATAAGTTATTGTGCCCATCATTACTTAGCATGGAATCATATCTGGAGCGCCGGCGCAACTTACCGCCTGAAATATTCCGAGCTAATTATCATCAGGAGCCATTAGATATTAAAGGCAAGATGTATAAAACCCTGAAGACATATTCAGACGTGCCGAAAGATAATGCTGGTAAGTTACTTTGTGATCGTATCATAAACTATACTGATACCGCAGATGAAGGTAATGACTTCTTAGTGAGTATATCTGCTATTGAGTATAGGGGCGAGGCTTGGTTAATAGACGTGTATATGACCAAAGAAGGCATGGAAATAACGGAACCTGAGACAGCTAAACGGCTTGTAGAGAATAGCGTGCATTATGCCAAAATGGAATCCAACAATGGCGGTCGTAGTTTTGCCCGAGCTGTCGAACGTATCATTTACGAGAACATGAAATCCGAACAGGAAAAGATAAAAGCCGGAGAACTTAAAGAAGAGGACAGGCAATGGAATAAAACAGCTATATCATGGTTTCATCAGACCGAGAACAAACAAGCTCGTATCTACTCCAATTCGAGTTATGTTATGCAGCATATTTATTTCCCATTCAACTGGGCTGATAAGTGGCCGCTGTTTTATCAGGCTATTAGCACGTATGTAAAAGAAGGCAAGAACCAACATGATGACGCTCCCGATGCCTTGACAGGTATATCTGAAATGATAAGCAGAGGGCAACCGTCAATACGACTCATTGGTTAATACGAGGTATAAATTGAAATCAGATAGGGATATACTACAGCTTGTAATAATATTTACATTGCTAATTTTATTGATAGGAGTTATATTAATCAGGAAAGCAGACACCAGAGTATGGAATATAAAACAGAACGATCCCGGAATAGTTGTTCTGAATATTGCAGACGATAAAGTAATAAGGCAGCAAGAGACTATGGTAGCATCGTATTACACGTATCCGTTTCATTTAAGGCATACGGCGAATGGCGAAATATACGATATGTACGATATGACAGCCGCTCATAAAACATTACCATTCGGAACGCTGATTATGATAACTAACGAAAAGAACGGGTATATGGCACTGGCAAGAATAAACGACCGTGGCCCGTTCATAGTGGGTAGAGACCTGGACGTCTCACTTGCGATAGCTCAGCAACTTGACATGGTTAGAGATGGCACGGCAAAAGTAAGTATAAACGTATTATATGAACCGGAATAAAAGAAACTATGAAACTATTAGGCTATGAAATAACGAAAGCGGCAAAGCAGGAAAACCGTCTGCTTGCTAACATGATCTGGAAATGGTTGTATGGTAGAGAATGGGCAAAGGAATCGGACGAGACTTCACTTCTGAACGCATACCGCTCATGGGTGTATGTATGTGTGTCGAAGAACGCCAATTCAGTAGCATCAATACCTTTTAAACTCTATGTTGCTAAAGGTGCAAATGAAAAGCGGTTTAATGTTGCAACCCGGAAAATCAAGAGTCCAATACAGGATAGATTGTTCAAGCGATTCTCTTATAATCCTGTTGTCAATAAAGCGGTAGAAGTAGAAGAGGTTTTGGAACATGAATCTATTGACTTAGTAAACAATGTCAATACTTACATGAACAAGTCTGATATGTTTGAATTAACACAGATACATCTTGACCTTGTCGGTAACGCTTACTGGTATATCAAGAAGGATAAGGCTTTCGGAGTGCCAGTAGAGATATGGCCGATTATACCAAACCGTATGACGATAGTTCCTGATAAGGAAGATTTTATCAAAGGCTATATATACACGACCGGAGCAGAAAAAACAGACTTTGAACCGGATGAGATAATACATTTCAAATGTTCTAATCCGAGAGACCTCTATTATGGTATGTCACCGCTGCAGGCTGTAGCTGATGTGTATAATATAAATCAGAATATGAACACTTATGAGAACGCCTTGTTTTCCAATAATGCCAGACCTGAGGGATTCTTTAAAACCGCTATGGAACTCGATGCTATGACTACGGAACGGTTGCAATCCGAACTACTTGAAACATGGTCTGGTATACGCAACTCAGGCAAGACCGGATTATTGACACATGATATAACATTCCAGCCAATGAACTTATCGCCCCGGGATTTGGGATTCTTACAAGGGCGCACATGGACAAAGACAGAGATATTCAATGCATTCGACGTGCCGACCGGATTGCTGGACCAGAACGCTAACAGGGCTAATGCTGAAGCTGCACAGTACACGTACATGAAGTTTGGTATCGAACCCCGTATACACAGGATAGAAGAGAAACTTAACGAGAAACTATTACCGATGTATGATGAGCGGCTGTTTATAGCATTTGAGGGTGTCGTACCAGAAGACAGGGAATTTGAACTTAGAGAAGACCAGACATTATTTAACATCGGAGCTAAAAGCACTAATGAGATACGTGCAGATAGAGGTATGGATGAATACGAAGGCGGCGATACCTTGTATGCACCGTTTGGATTAGCACCTATCGGCACGACTACAGGCGAAGGATTAGAACCGATAGAAGAACCGGAACCGGAAGAGCAAGAAGTTGAGGAAATGATAACTTTGATTTCTGAGAAGGTTGCTCGAAACTTAGCGGGAAGCTTTAAGTAAAGGAGAATTTGAAGTGAAAAGTTATATGAGAAATGATGATGGATCACCTCGGGAAGTAGAAGTTTCCACTGTTAAAGAATTAATAGAAAATGAAGAGTCGTCTAATAAGTCTTGTAGTAACTTTATAGCTATTAGTAATGGTAAAGTCGTTATAGGCGGAGGAGGAAGTGGAGGTTTTAGAACTTCAATTCCTATTTATCACCCTATGATAACATTTATAGGTGGTGGAGGTGGAGGAACTTCAGGTGGTTGTAAAGATGGAATGGGTAGCAATGGTAAGTAGAGTGATAAGAAAAAGGAGAAAAGGATATGGGATTATTTAAAAGGAATAGTATTGATAAAGATATTCAGTCATATTTATTTAAATCCAAAGAAGATATAACAGCTAAAGAATTGGCAGAAATATTTGAAATAGGAATAAGAAGAATAACAGAGTTATCATATTTAAACTTATCAGAAGAAGCACAAAGACATTTTATAAAGGAACAATAAGGTTAAATGAACTCACATATTGATAAACTCAAAAACCACCTTGACAGAATTGCCAATCTTATCAGCATGAAACTTGTGAAATATGGTGTCAAGACCATAGCTGATATACGGCACGTATCATTTGAGCTTCGAACAGAAATATGGACAAAGTTTATCAAGCGCACGGATCCGAGAATAGCCAAGTTTCAGAAGGATTTGCAAGTACAGTTTAAAAAACAACTTAATGAAGTCATGGCAAATGTTAAGAAGAACCCACCAGTTGAACAAGTTATTATCGAGGAATCAATTAACTATAAAGCACCGTTGACACCTGATCAGGAACGGTTTATTAATTTATGGATGTTCGACCGCAAGAAATGGGAACGTGAGTTTATGAAGACAGGGAAACCGCATATACAGGGCGCAATAGTAGACGGTGGTGAGGATGCTTTAACAGCACTTGGATTAACTCAGGAGTTTATTACAGATAAGATTGTACTGGACTTTGTGCGCAAACACTCGCTTGAATATGCTAATGAAATAGTTGGCACGACTTTCGATGTGGTACGAGAGCAGTTTGTGCAAGCGTTACAGAACGGCGAAGGCATAACAAAGGTAATGGATAGGAT
>Ga0265297_10007300_pt1 | contig 15408 bp, 18 predicted proteins | sample Munlanlwell13791_FD_192502 | JGI IMG/M metagenome (GOLD analysis project Ga0265297, IMG submission 192502) | Leachate microbial communities from a municipal landfill in Southern Ontario, Canada - Leachate well 137-91 | ecosystem: Engineered > Solid waste > Landfill > Unclassified | place... | reverse complement strand
TATGCGATCGTCCACAAATGTCTCAAGTGCGGAGCGGTTAAACGTAACAAAACTGCCGCGGATGATGATTTTGACGAGTTGGTGAGGATTAACCAAGATTTCCGTGTCTAACTTGATTCCAATTAGCTGGCCCGATTATCTATGGCCCTTTGGTGTTGCCCTGCTTTTAAGCTACCTGTTAACTTTAGGTATTAAGCTCTACGCCGAAAAGCGAGGCTGGTTTGCTTATTACACCACGCATCAGACGCATCAGCGGCGAATGGTGCGATTGGGTGGAGTTGCTATTTATCTAGCGTTTGTTATCCCCTTCCTGATCTTTATGGACCTTACGCCTCAGCGTATTGGTTTGCTGATCGCGGTATCGCTGATGTTCTTAATGGGATTGCTGGATGATATCTACAATCTAAAGGCGTGGATCAAAATCTTGATCCAGTTCTTGGCTATCGGTGTGGCATTAGCTTTTGGTATTCGGATCGATCAGATCACTAATCCGTTGGGTGGAGTGATAGTGTTGCCGGAATTGTGGGATTTGGGATTAACCGCTGCTTGGCTATGGCTAGTTACTAATGCAGTTAATCTGTTGGATGGATTAGATGGTTTGGCCGCCGGAGCCACTTCGATCGCCGCCGGTGCTTTATGTTACCTCAGCTTGTTCGCATTTGTTAACCAGCCGCAAACCGCCCTCTTGGCCATCATCCTTTTGGGATCAGCGCTCGGATTCATCCGTTGGAACTGGTTTCCCGCCAAGATTTTTATGGGTGATGCGGGCAGTTACACTCTGGGTTTTCTGGTGGGAGCTTTAGCGATCATGGGTGGGGCCAAATTGGCCACTGCTTCGCTAGTGCTAGGATTTCCTCTACTCGATACGGTTTATGCTCTGATCCGCCGGATTATGCACGGGAAAAATCCGTTTTCTGCCGATCGTGACCACCTCCATCATCGCCTGTTGGCTGTGGGAGTGCCCCATATGGGCGTTACCATCATTATCCTAGGGATCTCAGCGGTGTTTGGGATCGTCTCGCTATTATCGGGCACCTGGGCCAAGCTGATCGCCTTGGGTGTGACGTTGGTAGTGATGATTTTGCTTATCAGGACCATATTTCTCATCCAACAGAGGAAAAGGAGTTGACAAATGGGACGATATGGGGTATGATAAAAAAACGAGTCGGGCGTCAAAAAACTAAAACAAAAACCATGAATGATCGCCAGTTCGAAAAGCTCGTCCAGAATATGCAGGATGTAATGCGTTGCCCCAACTGCTCATCCCCCTACTTCTTGGATGATATCCATTATCTGGGGCAGATGGACACCATGACCTTCTTGCATCTCCGGTGCCACAAGTGCAGCACCCCGGTTTTTGCTAGCGTGGCGGTAGCCGATCAAGAGGGCGGTTTACTCGAGGCGGAGGTGATTGATGAGCAGATCATTCAGCGCCGGAAATTGGCCGCTGCGGACGCTCCCCTGTTTCAACCGGTGACCCATAATGACGTTTTAGATATCCACGAGGCCCTGTTTAAATCGGGTGATAGCTTAGACCTTTTCCTGAGTCCGGGGCGTTAACCGGTTCCCCACCCCAAACGAAAGCCTTGCTCCTGCAGGGCTTTTTAAGTATATTAACGAAGTTACATTAGCTAAACCTATCTCTTATGGCCAAAACAGTTTCTCCTACCATTAACGCTACTAAGCGCGATCTGTCCATCTCCCCCAGCAAACTCCGTCAGGCAGGTACTTTGCCCGGGGTGCTTTACGGAAAAGGGATCGAGCCGACGGCTATCGCTCTCCCCTTCGATATGTTTGAGCGGTTATACCGGGAGACCGGAGAGACCACTATTATTAGTTTGCAGATCGATGGTGAGGCAGAGCCACGCCAGGTTTTGGTTAAGGATACGCAATTTGATCCAGTAGAAGGAAGCCACATCCACGTCGACTTCTATCAAATTAAAGCGGACGAAGAATTGAAAGCGACCGTGCCGCTTAGATTTATTAACGAAGCGCCGGCGATCAAAGAATTTGGCGGTATCCTCATTACTAACAAAGATGAAGTGGAAGTTGAATGTTTGCCAAAAGATTTGCCACACGATATCGAAGTTGACTTATCAGTGTTAACTGCGATCGATAGCGCAATCACCGTTAAAGATCTTAATATTCCAAATGGTGTCAAGACCCTAGCCGAACCGGACGAGTCGATCGTGTTAGTAACTGCGCCGGCCGCCGAAGAAGCGGAGGCCGCAGTTAAGACCGAAGCCGAAGCCATTGCAGAGGTAGAAGCCACTGCAGAAAAAACAGCTTCCGAAGAAGAAAATTCTGAGGGCGGTAAAAAAGAATAATTTTTCTTCCACCAAGTTATTAATTAACATCCGCCACAATAATTTGTGGCGGATGTTTTATTTATCTAAAAATTTAATATTTTTTGCGTCACTGCTTGACAAAAATGGTTACAATTACGTGTAGTGGTGTTACAATAATTAAAGTTGATAGTTAATTTTATTAGTTAATTTCGAGGAGGGTAGGACATGGCCGTCAAACGCCGTAAGAAAGCTGCCGCCAAGAAGACCACTGCGCGCCGCAAAGTGAAGAAGGCTGCGCCTAAGAAAAAAGTGGTCCGCCGCCGCAAAGCGGTCAAGAAGGCTGCACCTAAAAAGAAAGTTGTCCGTCGCCGCAAAAAGGCGCGTAAGTAAACGGATAACCGATTTTTAAAACAAAGAGCTCCCTGCCTTAAGCAGTGAGCTTTTTGGTTATAGACTTATTTATTGGTTTAAGCCGCTTTAGCTTGGTGGTTGTCGTTGCGGTTGGCTAACCAACTATTATATTCGTCTGGTCTAATTCGCTGGTTTTGGGTGTCCGTAATCGGCCACTGGCCCAACAACCCACGTATGCGTTTTAATGCTCTCTCCTCTGGATTAGGATATTTGGCGATTGCGGGGTCAACTACCATCCCGGTCTGAGCCCAAAAGAGCTCTCGGAAAATAGTCTCTCTATCCCCCATGGCGGCAGTCATATTGGCCACGTGTTGGAAAACCTCGGTATTGTTAAGATCGTCGATCATCTCAAGCAACTCCTCTGTCGGCTCTTTCCGGTACCCAATACCCTGAGCTCGGCTCATTTGATCGTCTAGCCAATCCTTAATCTGCTCGCGATAGCGCGCTCTCTCGTCTTCCGACTGCTCTGGGGTAAATTTAATCGGTTCTCTTTCGCTCATTTTTGTTTTTTATTTAATCTTCTTTTCAGTATACCATAAAAACTGGCTCCTGTAAAGCGTTTTTTACCGTTTATCTCCTATGGCTTCCGGTAAATCGGTCGACGAACTATACTATAAAAGATGGATTATCGAGAACTGAGGCAGAAATTTACCGACTTCTTTATCGATCATGGACACCAGCTCGTGCCCTCATCTTCCCTAATCCCCCAACACGACACCTCAGTATTACTGACTACAGCCGGGATGCAGCAATTTAAACCATATTTTACCGGCACCCCTAGCCCATATGGCCCTCGAGTAGTAAGTATTCAAAAATGCTTTCGCACTGCGGACATTGATGAGGTGGGAGATGATACACATCTGACCTTCTTCGAGATGGTGGGACACTTCTCTTTTGGTGACTACTTTAAAGAGGAGGCTTTAAAAATGGCCTGGGAGTTTATCACCGATCCTCAGTATTTAGGCATCAACCCCAGCCGGATCCATGCCACTTACTACAATGGCGATAAGCCGGGCGCTGCCGCCGATGACACATCCAAGCAGATATTAGCAACACTGCCCGGGCTAACCAAGGTAATTGCCTGTGGGGCGGATGATAATTTTTGGGGACCGACTGGCAATGAAGGGCCGTGTGGCCCCAATGTGGAATTCTATGTTGATGGGGTTGAGATCTGGAACGAGGTATTTAACGAATTCTATTGTCATCCTGATGGCACCTTAACTCCCCTACCGGCTCAGGGAGTGGATATGGGTGGTGGCTTAGAGCGAATATTAACAGCTGTTACGCCGGAGGCTGGTAGCCTCTATGATACGGACGCCTTTATTCCCATTATCGAAGTGATCAAACAACACGCTCCCGGAATTGGGACGGAAAACGGGCAATCGCTCAGGATAGTGGCCGATCATTTACGCGGCAGTGTGTTCTTGCTGAGCGATCATATTCAGCCGAGCAATAAAGAGCAGGGTTATATCCTGCGTCGATTGCTTCGCCGGGCCATCCTTCATTTAGATAAATTAGGCGCTATTGGTGGGTTCGATGAGATCATTACCGCGATCATTGATCAATACGGCGAATTCTATCCCGAGCTACTGACCGATCGAGAGATGATCTTGCAGTTAGCCAACTTAGAGCGCGATAAATTCCTTAATACTATTAAAGAGGGTCAGCGCGAACTAACCAAGATTTTAAATCAGGCGGGTCCCGTGCTAGACGGAGATATCGCGTTTAGTTTATTTTCCACTTACGGTTTGCCTCTCGATTTTGTTAAGGAAGAGGCGGGTAGATTAAATAAGTCGGTTGATCTGGCAGCCTACGATCTGGCATTTACCAAACACCAAGAAGTCTCGCGTGCCGGTGTGGAAGGCAAGTTCGGTGGTCATGGTCTATCATCGGGCGCTAGTGTTAGCGAGGAGGATAAGCAGATCATTACCCGCATGCATACTGCTACCCATTTATTGCACGCAGCATTGATCAAGTTCTTAGGTCCGGAGGTTAAACAGGGTGGATCGGATCTGACTACCGAGCGGATTAGGTTTGATTTTACCTTCCCGCGGGGAATGACACCGGAAGAAAAGCAACAGGTCGAAGCCTGGGTTAATGGCCGCATTAAAGAAGACCTGCCAGTGTTGCGTGAGGAGCAGCCCATTAAAGAAGCGCTCGCTTCTGGGGCGTTAGCTTTCTTTAAAGAAAAATATCCCGATATCGTCAGCGTTTACACTATATATAATAAAGATAGCGGCGAAGTGGTCTCTAAAGAGTTATGCGGCGGTCCGCATATAACTCACACTGGCGAGATCGGAGAGTTTCACATTATTAAAGAGCAGAGTAGCTCGGCCGGTGTTCGCCGGATTCGGGCAACGATTGGTTAGTAACGTATGGCATTCTTTGGCCAAAAAGGAGGGCGCAAAAAATCCACAGATTATTTTGTGGCGATTGATGTTGGTACCGATTTGGTAAAATGCTTGGTTTTCTCCAAGACAACAGACGCTCCCGTTAAGATCCTGGGTAAGAGTATTGTCCCGCATGTCCCCGGCAGTATGCGGGGCGGGATGGTTATTAACATCCCGGAGGCGGCCGTTACTTTTAAAAAAGCCGTGGATGGGGCGGCTCATCAAGCTGGTGCTCGCCCCACTAACCTATTAATGAGCATGCCAGGTGATTTGGTTAAAAGCCTGGTTACTACTGTCCACTATCATCGGGCCCAACCCGAGCTGCATATTGATTCGGGTGAACTAAAAAATATTATCTATAAAGTTCAACTCAAGGCTTACGAGCAGATGCGGCAGTTGATGGCCAAGGAACAAGAAGAAGGCTCACTGGACGTTAAGCTGATCAATACCACGGTGGTAGATATGAGAGTGGATGGTTATAAGATAGCCAACCCCTTGGGTTTTCAGGGAGGCACAGTTACGTTAAGCATTTTTAATGTTTTTGCCCCGTTGGTCCATTTGGGGGCTTTGCAGGCTGTGGCAGATGAGTTGGAGCTAGATTTGGTTAGTGTGGCAGCAGGGCCGTATGCTTTGACGCGTTGTTTAACTGCGCACGAAGAAAATCTAAGCGGTATCTTTATTGATGTTGGAGCTCAGACTACCGACCTGGTAGTGGTGAGTGAAGGCGGGATCGCCGGGATTCAAAACTTTGCCATGGGGGGTAATGCCTTTAGCCGAGCTTTATCTGCTGAGTTAAAACTATCAGACGATAAAGCTGAACAGACTAAGATAGATTATGCCAGCGATGCGTTAGACAAAAAATCTCGTGCCAAATTACAACCTATTCTACAATCAGCCGCTTTGATGTGGGCACGGGGGGTGACTCAAGGTCTGCGGGAGTTTACTCATTTGGACGTTTTACCTAATCGAATTTTCATCGGCGGTGGTGGTGCAGCTTTGCCCGAGATCAAGAATGCGCTTATGACCAAGGCATTTATCGAAGGTTTACCTTTTACTAAAAAGCCCTATCCGGCAGTGATTGAATCCACGGAACTAAATGACATTGTATTAGCAGAAGGAGTAAACTTAGATCGATCTGATCTAGTAGCCGCCGGTTTGGTTTATTTAACAATGTTCTCGGAGACGCCAGAAGATGTAGTAGGAACGATCCTTAGGCGCATAGCTTTAAGTATGCAAGTGTAAATGAAACGTAAAGCCATCTATCTAGACGCGAATGCTGATATCGCTTCGACCCTCAGCAAACTCGCTCGCTTGGAAGCCGAGGAGATAGTTTTGGTAGTGCCCAAGGGTTCAGTTTTGTTTCATAGTTTAGTGAACCTAAAGATTATCAAGGCAGAGGCAGAGCAGCTGGGCAAACAGTTGATCTTAGTGACCACAGATGTTCGGGGACGAGTGATGGCGGAGCGCGCCAATATCACCGCCTCGGCCGATTTAGACTTGCCGGAAGAGAGTAACGTCGAGACGGTCGTTTCAGTCCCGGTTAAGTCTAAGGCCTCCCCTATCGCCGATCGTCCAGTCGGCTTTAAAAACGAAGTGAAGCTAACTTATAAAAAAAGAAAATTACCATCAGCGCCTTCTTTTAAATTAACCTCCGCCACTCCGGACACCGTTGTTAAGTCAGCCCCGCCCGCTGCTCGTCCTAAGTTAAACTGGGGTCGCAGTGGGGTAGTAGCTAGTTTTGTGGTGGCCGCCCTATTAGTGATGGGCGCGCTAGCGTACTTCGTGCTCCCTCATGCCACGGTTAATCTGGATATCGGCGCTGAGCCGTTCAATCATAAATTTAAGTTAGTAGTTGCCGATCAAGATGATAAAAGCGCTGCTGGCCAGAATTTGTTTAAGGGTCGATTTGTGGAAGTTACTAAAGAAGTTATCCAAACCTTTGAGGCAACTGGTGGGAAGAATCAAGGTAATGCAGCTAGTGGGACTGTTACAGTTTATAACTACTCCAACGCACTCAAGGGGTTAATTCCTGAGACTCGTTTTGTCGATCCAGCTGGTTTAGTCTTTCGTATTAAATCGGACGTGTTGGTGGCGGCGGCCAAAAAAGGCGCCGACGGTTCGTTAATTCCTGGTCGCGCTAAAGCCAATGTGGTAGCTGACTCCGGCGGAACTGCCGGTAACTTACCGGCGGGAACTAAGCTAACCATTCCGGGGCTAGGCTCTGCCGGGATTGATCAAGTGTATGGCAAGAATGATGAGCCGTTTGTCGGCGGGACTGATAGCCAAGTTAAAACCGTAGCCGAATCGGATATCGAATCAGCCAAAGAATCGATTAGCAAGAATGTATTTCTTAATATAGAAGAGGAGTTGAGAGACAAAGTCGGGCGCGGGGAAGAACTGATACCCCAATTGATCCAGAATGATGTGATCGATAGTGTCCCTTCGGTGGCGGCAGGAGCAGAACGAGAAACCTTTGATCTCAAGGTACAGGTACGCAGCTGGACGCTTTTACCCGAGAAGGGTCGGCTTACTAATATCATCAACAACACCGTGGAAACTATCGTTCCCCGTGATCAAGTATTAACCCCGCAGACTATTAGCGGAGCGCGAATCGTGTTGGATAACACCGATTTTCTAATGCACACGATTGATTTTACTATTGAATTAGATGGCTTGATCGCAAACAAGTTGGACCTAAAAGAATTGGCTGGTAGTATTGCTAATCGGTCGGTATCCGAGGCAGGTAAACTATTCGATAGCTTGCCTAAAGTAATATCTCATAAAGTTAAACTATGGCCATTCTGGACTACTCGCCTGCCGATCTTAGAGGGCAATATTAAAATCAACTTATCCTATGTTAATCAATCTGTGGGGGAAACTGATTCTAGTACTGTAAGTACCCCATGAGAATTCTCGGAATAGATCTAGGCAAAAAACGAATTGGCTTGGCTCTGGGAGACACCGAGAACCGAATTGCTATTGGTTTGCCCACTATCCAAAATGATCGCCAGGTAGCCGAGAATCTCCAGGCGGTGATTGAGAGTGAGAAGATCAAGCGTCTGATCGTTGGACTCCCTAAGACTATGAGCGGGGTAGCTGGTCAACAAGCGGGCTATACCCAGAAATGGGCTAATCGTATCTCGGCCCTGCTGGGGGTTGAAGTGGTCTACGAAGATGAGAGGCTAAGCAGCAAAATGGCTCGCGACGGGCTGCTGGCCATCGGTAACAGACTCAAGAAAGAGGACATCGATCAAGCCGCCGCTGTTCTTATTTTGCAGAGCTATCTGGATCGATCTAGCTAGCCTTTTGCCCCTAACTGCCCAAGACCGATTTGACAGCTTGGATAAGGTATTTTACAATGTGGGAGATGTTATTTAAGGGAGGTGATCAATGAACAAGTCCGAAATCATTGAACTCATTGCGCGCAAGGCGAATGTGTCCAAGAAGACTGCCACTCAGTCGATGGATATTTTTGTTAACGCGGTCAAAAGCAATTTGGCTGCTGGCAAAAATGTTACCATCACTGGTTTTGGTACCTTCACCCTCAGCACTCGTGCCGCTCGTAACGGCGTGAATCCGCAGACGGGTAAGTCCATTCGTATCCCAGCCACCAAAGTTCCTCGGTTCAAGGCTGGCAAGACGTTGCGTGGTATCATTCACTAATTGTTTTTAGCTATTAATTCTCCCTCCCCCATCTTGGGGGCAGGGAGTTTTATTAGGCCGGCTTTTTCACCTATAATTAAATCTGACTCACGCGGGTATCGTATAGCGGCTATTATGTCACCCTTCCAAGGTGAAGATGCGGGTTCGACTCCCGCTACCCGCTCCATAATTTGTTAAAGGAACAAGCATGTATCAAGCGAAGAATTTTGACCACCTGTTAGGATTGCCGGGCTTTAGCGACAATGCTCTTAATACTCACCTCGCTCTGTATCAGGGATATGTGAACAACGTCAATAAATTGGCAGATTCCTTAACTGGGATGCTGAGGGAGGGCAAAACTGCTATGCCCGAATATGCTGAACTCAAGCGCCGATTCGGGTGGGAGTTTAATGGGATGCGACTTCATGAGTATTATTTTGAGGCCATAACCAAGACCCCATCTCCCCTCTCCCCCGATTCTCAGCTATCTCAGCAGATCGTTACTGATTTTGGTTCATTTGAGAACTGGCAACAAGATTTTGTCGCCACCGCTACCATGCGCGGTATTGGTTGGGCGATTCTCTGCTTCGACCAGGTAGCTGGCCGATTATTCAATATCTGGGTTAATGAGCACGATTTAGGCCACCTCAGTGGAACTACCCCATTGCTCAACCTCGATGTTTTCGAGCATGCCTTTATGCTGGATTATGGGACAAAGCGTGCCGACTATATCGCGGCTTTCATGTCTGTTATTGACTGGGGGGTGGTTGCTCACCGGCTTGACCGGGGCAAAGCCGCCTAAATTGGGCGATTTTCCAGTCCCCAAGCTAACTTTTGCTTCTTGACAAGTAGTATTTTTTGTGATATAATAAAAAAACAGCTAAGGTGCGGTGGAGGGGCGCCAGGCTGAAAACAAAAAACAAAAATGAAGTATTCCAGTATATTTCGTCGCTTGAAAAAGGTCTTGCTCAATTCCGGCTACCGGGTTATCTTGACTGACAGGTTTGTCAAAAGAAAAGGTGGCTTTGCTCGGGGTAGCAAGGGGTATATTTTGCCAGACGATCTGACGATCTTTATCAATAAGACTATTGGGGTAAATGATCGAGTAATCACTCTCATCCATGAGCTTTTACATGAAGTTTATCCTGCGTGGCAGGAGCAACAGGTGGATAGGACATCAAAGCGGATTTTTAACCACCTGACCGTCCCTCAACTCGGATTTTTCCAATTCTTTGTTATGTTGCCGGGTGAGATCAGATCGATGCTAAAATCTAATCAACTTTCTCCCGTTCGTTAATCGCCCATTCAACTTGCTTCCCCATCGCACTCTGACCAGTCAGAGATTTTTTATGTTCTTTTAGGTATAGTTATAAGGTAAATGCAGATTAATATTTTGTCCCTGTAGCTCAACGGATAGAGCAGCGCTCTTCTAAGGCGTTGATGCGGGTTCGATTCCTGCCAGGGACGCCAGCGCATTGTAGTTTATTGTACGCAGTGTATGGTGGTCGTAGCTCAACGGCAGAGCATCTGGTTGTGGTCCAGATGGTTGTGGGTTCGAATCCCATCGACCACCCCACCGAGATTTAGACAATATGACAGTTCTTTTATAAAATGTCCCCGTGGTTCAATGGACAGAACATGAGCTTCCGGAGCTCAAGATGTAGGTTCGATTCCTACCGGGGATACCAAAAAGAATTTTTACATTATTGCCCGATGGAATCGGACCTTTGGAAAGGGGCCGGGAAAACGATAGTTGTCCCGCAGTGGAAGCAGACCGCTTTAGCGGGCGTCGGAACCGCAAGGTTCTGAAGAGTCCCGGCTAGTCCGGGACGATGGTTAGATTCCTACCGGGGATACCACGGGCGCATAGCTCAATGGTAGAGCAGCTGCCTCTTAAGCAGTTGGTTGCAGGTTCGAATCCTGCTGCGCCCACCAGTAATTTAATCCTGGCCCGTTCGTCTATCGGTTAGGACGTCAGATTTTCAATCTGAAAAGATGGGTTCGACTCCCGTACGGGCTACCATAAATCTGCTGATCTCATTGGAGATCGGCTGATTTATTATTCAACACGCAGGAGTCGAACCCAGTGAAAGGGGTCGGGAAAACGGGAGTTTTCCCGTGGTGGAGGAATCGGAACCGCAAGGGTCCGAGGAGACCCGACTTGTCGGGTCGACGGGTTCTAGTCCGCCAACCGGCGGACGGACTCCCGTACGGGCTACCATTTTAGACAATCTATTGACACCATAAATGGTTATGGTAAATTTTGCTTTGTATCCCCTACCGCGTGGGAATGCGCAAATTTATTTACTAAGTAAGTATGGAGGTAGTGAATGTACGACGACGACGATAAGGATCAAGTCATGGGCGGGGCCGGTAGTGATGATGTGGAGGAAGAGGATGATGATCTGATGACTCCCAAAAAGTCTACCGACGACGAAGATCTGGATGATGAGGATCTGGGCGATGACGACCTAGACGATGAGGCGGTTAAAGACGATAGCGATGATGAAGAATTGCCCAGTGGTTTCCACTCTGTAGATGACGAGGAATAATTGAACTATAAAAAGCGCCCCGCCCCGACGAACATCTGGGCGGGGCGCTTTGCTGTATCCCGTCAGAAAATAGTGTTGATATAATTTAGGGGCCATCTGATGATTATTGTCAGCGTTTCTAACGAGGTATACTAAGGAAGCTAAAGAACTTGCTATGTATGATGTGATCGTTATAGGGGCCGGGGCGGCCGGCTTGAGCGCTGCGCTCTACGCTACTCGCCGAGCTCTCAAAACAGCTGTGCTCAATAAGGAGTTTGGTGGCCAAACCGCCACAACTTTATCGATCGAGAACTACCCGGGGGTAGATAAGATTGAGGGGGTAGAGTTGATGATGCGATTTAGAGCTCAGGCCGAAAAATATGGTGCCGAAATATTAAATGATCAGGTAGTCGTAATTTCCAGACAAAACGATAAGTTTACGATCACTGGCCACAGTGGCCAAACTTACGAGACAAGATCCGTTATTCTAGCTTTTGGGAAAACTCCTCGTCGGCTATCGGTTCCTGGCGAATCTGAGTTCTCTAATAAGGGGGTAGTGTACTGTGCCACTTGTGATGCACCACTCTTTGCGGGCAAGGACGTGGTGATAGTGGGCGGGGGTAATTCGGCGATAGATGCTGCTCTACTGTTGTCTAAAATTGCCAAACAAGTGTATCTGGTACATCGGCGCGATACATTTAAGGCTGAGCAGATTTTGGTCGATCGTCTAAAGCAAGCCTCCAATGTAAAATTTATTTTAAACTCTGCTGTCGAAAGTATTTATGGTGAACAGTTTGTAACGGGTGTAAAGATTAAAGAGTTGTCCACAGATCAGACCACTGATCTGGCTGTCCAGGGTGTATTTGTAGAAATCGGTTACGAGGTCAAAGCAGATTTTCTGCCTGACTGCATTAAATTGAACAACGCTGGCGAGGTAACGATCGATCTCTTTAACCAGACTACCTGCCCCGGTATCTTTGCCGCCGGTGATTCCACCTCTGTCCCTTACAAGCAAACAGTGATCTCTGCCGGCGAAGGTGCTAAAGCGGCCCTATCGGCTTATAATTATATCCAAGGCGCTGCGCCCGGCGCAGCCGTTATAGACCATAATCTAAACATATCGTAATGGAACAGCCTGCCTATCATGTAGCTCTTCGTACGGCGGCCCAGATCTTGGGCCGTTCAGATTTGGAATTAGATAAGTTAATGACTCCAGATCGAATTATTCAATCAGATATCGCTGTGCAGCTAGACAGTGGCGAGACGGCTCTCTTCCCCGCTTTGCGTATTCAGCATAGTGCTGCTCGTGGGCCATACAAGGGCGGCATTCGGTTTCATACCCAAGTGGATATTGATGAAGTAAAAACCCTAGCTTCGTTAATGACCTGGAAGTGCGCTGTCGCTAATATTCCCTTCGGTGGTGGCAAGGGCGGCATTAAGGTCGATCCTAAAAAACTATCTCCGCTAGAGCTAGAGAGATTAGCCCGTGGCTATGTACAAGCATTTGCTAAACATATCGGGCCCAATCAAGATGTTCCCGCACCGGATGTAAATACCAATGAGCAAACGATGGCTTGGATGATGGATGAGTATAGCCGGATCCAAGGCCAACAGACGCCAGCTTTTGTTACAGGCAAGCCAGTAGCCTTATTCGGTTCCAAAGGACGAGAGATGGCCACTTCTCTCGGTGGTAAATTTATTTTAGACCTAATGGTTGATCATCTAAATATCACCAAGCGTCCGATCCAAGTAGCCATTCAAGGTATGGGAAACGTGGGTGGGGGGTTAGCCAAACTCTTAAGCCTGGACCCGCGATATGCGTTGGTGGCGATTAGCGATTCTCATGGGGGCATCTATCGTCCCGCGGGATTGAATGTGGCCGAAGTCTTTGCCCACAAGCAAGCCACGGGATCGTTAGCCGGTCTCCCTTATGCGCACGATATTACCAACACGGAGCTATTGGAGCTGGAGGTTGATGTGTTGGTACCCGCTGCTTTGGAAGACCAAATTACTGCGGCAAACGCGGATCACGTTAAGGCCAAACTTATTCTGGAGTTGGCCAATAATCCCATCTCGGCTTCTGGCGATGCCATACTAAACAGCCGGGGTATTCCTGTAGTGCCCGATATCCTCGCTAACGCTGGTGGAGTATCTGTAAGTTATTTTGAATGGGTGCAGAATCGCGAAGGGTGGTATTGGGAGGAAGCCGAGGTTAACGGTCGATTACAGAAGCTAATGCTAGAGGCTGGCCAGCAAGTGATTAGGATCGCTAGCGATAAAAAAGTAAGTCTCCGGATAGCTGCTTTCTTGCTGGCGATCGATCGGGTTTACCAAGCCATGCAACTTCGTGGTAAATTAGTAAAGCGCAATTAAAGCAAGTATATGATCCAGCCGAAAAAGTATATTATTTACTCTACCCCCACCTGCAGTTATTGCCGGCTGCTTAAAGAGTGGTTGAGCAGCAAAGGCGTAACATTCGATAGTGTGGACGTTGCATCAGACCCTATGCGTGGCCAGGAGATGATCCAAAAAACTGGCCAGATGGGAGTGCCAGTCAGTATCATTACCATGCCAGATGGCCGCGAGGAGATCATTTTAGGGTTTGATCAAGCGCGGATCGCTTCACTCTTGGGTTTGTAGGTGCCTCTCTACATCCCTAATGATCGAGTAGCCGAAACCTCTGCGAGCAAGATAAGCTCGCAGCTTTTCGCCACTTTTTTGGGGTGATTTTCTTGCCAAGCTAAGAGCCGATTCTAGCTCTGTCCCCTGGCCCAATTTTGAGATAGCGGATTGGATCAATGACCTTTCGATCCCCTTTTGCCGCAATTCGGCAGTTAGATGTTGAATACTACGATGTCGAGTTAATAATCTTTCGCTTACCCAAATGAAGGCAAATTTGGCGTCATCCACCAATCCCTCCTTGATTAATTGAGCGATAGTGTACTGAATAACTGTGCCGTCAAAACGTTTAGACAATTTTTGACGTAGCTCATAGCTGCTTTGTGGCCGAAACGATAGTAGCTTGAGCGCCTGATCGTAGCATTTGCCGTTGGTGTTCTCTATTTGTAGTCGTTCAATCAGCTGAGGCGTCAGCTCGTCGCCGGATTTAAGGTTAAACTGCATCCAAGCAAATCTGTCTATCCCGGTTAAGAATTTTCCATCTGCAAATACGCTCACTCGATTAGTGTTGGCGGTTTGGGTAACTATTTTGGTCAGCTTTGGCATAACAGATCTCAGACTATATAATGTAACTGCTTATTTTCACCTATCGAAGCTAATTTTTTGAGCTATGTCAGATAAATATTACCTCACCACCTCTCTTCCCTATATTAACAGCCGCCCGCATATTGGGCATGCTTTGGAGATGGTCCAAGCGGATGTGGTGGCTCGCTGGCAGCGGTTGAGAAGCCGCGAGGTATTCTTTTTAACCGGCACCGATGAACATGGTAGTAAGATCGCCAAGGTGGCCAAAGAAGAGGGGCAGACCCCGCAGGCCGTGGCCGAGCGTAATTCTAGCCTATTTGCCGAGCTGAAAGAGATCCTCAATCTGTCTAACGACGATTTTATTCGGACGAGCGATCGAGACCGCCATTGGCCGGGGGCGCAAGAACTATGGCGCCGATTGGTTGAGGCTGGAGATATCTACAAAGATTCTTATCGCGGACTGTATTGCGTGGGCTGTGAGGCTTTTATCACCGAAAAAGAGCTAGTTAACGGCTGCTGCCCCATTCACCTTAAGGAGCCAGAAGTAATTGAAGAAGAAAACTACTTTTTCCGGTTGTCAAAATACTCCGATACATTGATGTCAGAGATCAAGTCGGGACGACTGAAGATCATTCCCGAAGGTCGAGCGACCGAGATCGTAAATGTGATGGCGGGGGGGCTGACTGATGTTAGCTTTTCTCGCCCAGCGGATAAATTGCCGTGGGGTATCCCGGTGCCCGATGATCCTGCACACACTATGTATGTGTGGTGCGACGCGCTATCGAACTATATCACCGGAATTGGGTTTGGGCGCGATGAGGCGTTATTTAAAAAATGGTGGCCAGCCGATCTGCAGGTGGTGGGTAAAGATATTCTTAGATTTCATGCGGCAATCTGGCCAGCCATGTTGTTATCTGCCAATTTGCCTTTGCCGAAGGTGCT
>Ga0265297_10007299_pt1 | contig 15410 bp, 17 predicted proteins | sample Munlanlwell13791_FD_192502 | JGI IMG/M metagenome (GOLD analysis project Ga0265297, IMG submission 192502) | Leachate microbial communities from a municipal landfill in Southern Ontario, Canada - Leachate well 137-91 | ecosystem: Engineered > Solid waste > Landfill > Unclassified | place... | reverse complement strand
AATCTTGCGTTCATAGCCATATATTCAAGACAGTTTTGATCGGCGAAAGGCTGATACTCTTGCATAGGCTTGGCTCCGTATGCCACGAGAAATTTAGCCATGTCCGGACTTTGTGCGTATGCAAGTGGGCGAATATCATTGTCAGTTGGATTTATAGAAGCACCAGCATCGATAGCTTTTTGAGCGTTATCAATGCTATCCGTTCTAACTGCGTTTCTGAGAGCAGTATCGAATCGGCTGTAATCCATGGCTACTATTGTAACTGTGCTTATAGATAACGCTGCTATTAATAACAATTTCTTCATCTTGATTCCTTTTGATTTAAATATAACTACCATTACTTTCTTAGCTTATAATTATATATATATTTGTCAATATTATTTTTTTAAAAAAATACGTAAATTATTAAAAGGCATTAGACAAAGTTGTGTTTTAGTATATACTGAAATACATATAGAATATTGTATTTAAGGTTAAAAAATGGGGTTAAGGTTATGGAATCAGACATCCTGGTGGACAGTCACGTTCACACAAATTATTCAGATGATAGTACGATGAGACCGGAAGATGCTGTAAAGCAAGCATGTTCTTTAGGCCTTAAGGGGATAGCTTTGACTGACCATTATGACCTTGATTTTCCTGATAAGCAGTACCTTTTTGAATTTGATCCCAAAAAAAGGGCAGAGCATATTAATAAGCTTCGTGAAGTTCATGGTTCTGAAATAGAAATTCTTGATGGTATTGAACTTGGTGTGCAGCCTCATGTAGTTGATGATTGCGCAGATCTTATTGATTCCCATCCTTTTGATTTTGTTATATGTTCAATCCATGCTGTAGATCGTCTTGTACTGCATGATTCTGAAGGATCTTTTTATGAAGAAAGAACTAAGGAGCAGGCGTATAGACGTTATCTTGAAGAGATATGCAATATCACACGTGCCTTTGATCATTTTGATGTGCTTGGTCATTTAGGATACATCAGGCGTTATGGCCCATACGAAATAAAAAACATGCCTTATAAGCAATATGATGATATTATTGATTCGATCTTAAAAACACTTATAGATCATGATAAAGGTATAGAAGTCAACGTTTCAGGGTATGCATACCATCTTGGCACGGCTATTCCTGATGTTGATATTATCAAGCGTTATAAAGAATTAGGTGGCGAGATCATTACGTTAGGGTCTGATGCGCACGACAAGGGCTCTATTGCAAAATCATTCAAGCAAGGCTGCGCAGTTCTTAAGCGTTCAGGATTTAATTATGTCAACTACTTCAAAAATAGGCAACCTATTGCAATACCCTTGAAGTAATAGTGTGTTTCATAAATTATTGACTGTTATTATATTCCATATAAACTAGTGACAGTTTATAATTTACACACGAAAGCTGTATCATGGAAATCATTCAAACTATTATGACTATTTTGGCTCATTAGCTTTGCCGAAATAAGTATCTTTTATTCCATTACCTGGTTAGTCCAGGGTTCATTTTTTGTTTATATATATCATTTGTTTAGGCTTGCTTAGTTTGTGCCTTTATAAGGCATTACATACTGTGAGCTGGTAAATGTGGAGAAATATTATGGAATCAACCTTACTGCGTATTGTTGATCTCAAGAAACATTATCGTGAGAAAAATCATCTGTTTAAAGCTTTAGATGGGGTTAATCTTGAAATTTTTCAGGGTGAAATCATTGGGCTTCTTGGTGTTAATGGTGCGGGAAAAACGACGCTATCATCAATTTTAGCTACATTGCACCCGGCAACTTCAGGAGACATTGTACTTAATGGCCATTCAATTTACGACGATCTTGCGGGATATAGACGTATGGTTGGATTTTGTCCTCAGAAAATTAATTTAGATAATGACCTTACTATTAAGGAAAATCTTGTATATGCAGGTCGTTATATGGGTGTTTCTGAAGATGAAATACACGAGAAAATCGAATACTTTTTCCGTTACTATAATTTGGGGAAATATGCTGATAGCAGCCCAGATATTTTGTCCGGTGGCTATGCACGACGTGTATTAATCACGCGTGCACTTATGCATAGCCCCAAATTAGTAATTCTTGATGAGCCGACAGTTGGTCTTGATCCGCATGTTCGACATCAGTTATGGGAGACAATTCGGGATTTAAAAAATCTTGGAGTTACAGTTATTTTGACAACCCATTACATTGATGAGGCAGAATTTTTGTCTGACAGAATATGTGTTCTTGAGTCAGGAAAAATCAAGCTGATTGATACTCCTCAAGGGTTGTTAACTGCTTATCAAAAATCGCGCTTGGAAGATGTTTTTATTGAATTAATTAAAGAAAATAAAGAACAATAGGTATATATATGGAAATGCTTACAGGGTTAACATTCTTGCGTATGTTAAAAACTGATTTGGTTAAATATTATAGAAAGACATTTTGGGATGATCTTATTAATAAGTCGATTTGGGTAGGATGCGTATTAATAATTTCAACGTATATTTGGCCTCATGTTGGAATGAGTGAGCAGTTTGGATTGTTTATGGCTATAGGCTCATTAGTTTCATGTTCTTTCTGGGATGCTTGGGGTGTTACAGCTCAATTTGTTTCAGATTTAACTGGTTCACGTGAAATTGATTATTACATTACATTACCTATACCATCATGGGTCTTTTTTATTAAACAAATGGTTTTTTATACAGTACGTTCTATGGCATCTGCATGGATTATGATTCCGTTGAGCAAGCTCATTTTAGGGGCAAGGCTTGATTTATGGAGTATCAGTTATGGTAAGTTTATACTTATTTTTATCATGACTAATATTTTCTGTTCAACGTTGTCATTACTTATGACCTCATTAGTAAAAAACATGGATACTATAGATAATGTATCGGTAAGATTTCTGTTTCCTATGTGGTTTTTCGGTGGATCTCAGTTTTCTTGGATGACGTTTTATGCAGCAGCACCTCTTTTTGCATATCTGAATTTATGTAATCCTCTTGTTTATGCTATGGAAGCAATGCATGTTGCCTTTTTAGGTCAAGAGCATTACTTACCATTTTGGGTGTGCATACTTATGCTTTGTGTGTTTAGCGGCATATGTGGTTATATAGGTACACGGCGACTTATACGACAGCTTGATTGCGTAAGGTCTTAGTGATTGTTTAAGGTTGGCTCCCATTAGGGAGCCATAATTTTTAAAAATTGATACCCCATCCGGCCCATACAGTGAATATATTTTTGAATATTTTTGGCCTATTATCAAAGCCATATGATATGGCTATAATAATGCCGCATGGATGTTTTTCGCGTAAAAATACGCGCTTGTATGCCCCATAAAAGTTGCTACGTATATAATTAAGACTATTGGATAATGACTCTAATGCGGGTTCAATGCTTGCGCTGAACAAAAAACTTGCGTTATATCCGCATTCAATAACATTTGTTCCAAAGCGATAATTATAGCCAGCTATTAGATCAACGAGGTTGCCTATATCAAGCTCATAATACTTGCAACAATTTTGTACTGAAAGTTTAGTGGATGCAGGTAGAAATCTAATATAACGAACAGCACCAAGAATCGATTGGGTCCTATCTGCATTGATTATAAAGGATCCGTCGCATTGTATACCAAGGCCATTATGGCCTGTGCCGAGTTGGATTCCTTCAAGTATCTTGTCTTCGTGAGTTGGAAATCCTAACAATGCGGATACGGTGAGCTTAGTCTTTTTAGTAATAGATGTACTGTATCCTAAGGTGAAAAGGATATCATCTGTTTGCGTACGACTGAATGTATGATCATGGTGTTGCGCACGAACATGTCCCCAGGCAATGTCTGTTTTGAAGTATATTTTTTTTCCTATATACATATAAGTATCTAAGTTGCTTGTTATATTTTCTTTAACACAATCAACTCGTTGGCGTGATTGATTTAATAAAGCAAATGAAACGATTGAAGGGTTAGAGAACTTAGGCTCGATTGCTTGCCGCCGTGTAATTTCTGCCACGCGTAAGTTATAAACAACTGAAACACCATGCATGTCTATAAAGCATATGGAGATAAGATATACAAGATACTTAAACTGTTTTTTGTTCATACATTCTTTCTTTTTTAAAAAGCCCTTTCAGTTATATATACCATTTTCTCTTTTGGTCTTACATGTTTTGTCATAATTCAGTTATAATAAACCTTATTCCAAGTTATTGTTGAACTCTTTACGAAATGGATCTGAATTATGAATTTGCAAGAAAAAAATAACAAAGTAGTTGCACGTAATACACGATTTATTACCGTAACAGGTGGAGTATGCTCTTCAATCGGTAAAGGAGTCTTGGTTTCATCAATAGGTGTGCTTCTTAAGAATGCAGGATATACGGTTGCTGTTGTAAAATGGGATCCTTATTTGAATGTTGATCCTGGGACAATGTCACCTTTGGAGCATGGTGAAGTTTTTGTAACAGCCGATGGGGCGGAAACAGATTTAGATTTAGGGCATTATGAACGTATGCTTCAGGTAGAATTATTACATACATCATCAGTATCATCGGGTCAAATTTATCAAGAAGTTTTGCAGGGAGAACGACAGGGTAAATATCTTGGACGTTGTATTCAGCTGGTGCCGCATGTTGTTGATGCAATAAAAAATCGCTTATATGATTTCGCGCTAACGACCAACGCTGATTTTGTGCTTACTGAAATTGGTGGTACGGTTGGTGATATGGAAGGAACCATATTTTTAGAAGCTGTTCGTCAATTGCGCCATGATTTGGGGCATAGGCGTCTTTTGCATTTTCATTTAAGTTATGTTCCGTATTTAAGTTGGGCTCATGAAATAAAAACAAAGCCAACACAGCATAGCGTGAATGAACTTAAAGGATTAGGGTTAATTCCTGATGCCTTAGCATTACGCGCAGAGCAACATATTGAAAAAGGTCCTCGTGAGAAGTTGGCAGTAATGTGTGGCGTTGATAAAGATTATATTTTTCAAGTCTTGACGCATAAGCCCATATATAAGCTGTTTTTGGATTTAGAGCAACAAGGGCTTTGTGAAAAAATTCAAGAGTATTTTGGTATTGAGCATCCCCAAAAGACGGATCTTTCTGCGTGGCAAAATCTTGTTGATTTAATTGAGCAGAGTAAACGAGAAGTTACTATTGGACTTGTTGCTAAGTACGTCGGAAGTAATGACCCCTATATTAGCGTTATTGAGGCAATTCGCTCTGCAGGATATTGGCATAAAGTTAACGTACATTTGGTTGTTATAGAAGCAGAGAAGCTTGAACAAGAGGCTCATGATCCTAACTCTGCCAGCATGAAAGAGCTTAAATCTCTTGACGGTATAATTGTTCCCGGTGGTTTTGATAAGCGTGGCATTGAAGGAAAGATAATTGCTGCGCGTTGGGCTCGTGAACATGGAGTTCCTTACTTAGGCTTATGTCTTGGTATGCAAATTATGCTTATTGAGTATGCGCGTTCTGTTTTGGGCATGCCTGATGCTAATAGTACCGAATTTAATAAAGAGACGCGTTATCCTGTGGTTTCATTACTGGCTGAACAACGGGATATTGAAGACAAAGGTGCTACGATGAGGTTGGGTACGTATCCATGTACCGTTTTGCCCGGGACTAAAGCATATCAGGCATATGGAAAAGAATTGGTACTGGAACGTCATAGACATCGTTACGAATTTAATAATAACTATCGTAATAAGTTTGAACAAGCCGGAGTAACGTTTTCAGGCATATATAATGAAAAGAACTTGGTAGAGATAGCAGAAATTACTGAGCATCCATTTATGCTTGGTACTCAGGCACATCCTGAATTTAAATCTTCGCCGTTGCTGGTTCATCCGTTATTTCAGGCCTTTATGTCTGCGGTACTTACAAAATTGAATGTAAACAAATAGTAAAAGTTTAACCTATAGATTAAAGCTTAATGCTAACCACTTTTGTTTATAATATTGACAAATGCAGTTTAACTTTGGCAGTATTATGAATGGGAAGGGTTTTATTGATTAAAGGAGATTTATGAGAATACATATATTGAATGTGTGCTTGGTTGCGTTTTTAGTAACGTCGTGTGTGTATGGGGGGCAACCATTCGGTGAGTGTAAGAAAATTATTGAACGAGGGATAGCTGATTATGACAAACGAGTTGCTTTCCTCGAGGATAAAATACATGTATTACATGAAATGGAAATGAAGCGTGCTCCAAAAGAGGGGATAGTTGAATTTTTATGGGCTATTAATCGTGAAGCTACTATTCCTCCCATTGTAATGTTTAGGGTTGCTCAACCTGATGCGACAACCTTTGCACGTGAGGTTCAAGAACTTAAAAATGCCTTAGAGCAAAGAAAAAATCGATTTAACAGTATAAAAACTGAGCTGAAAAATATTGCTGCTCAATATGGTATACCGGGAAACGTATGGGAAAAAGCAAGATTCCGCACTTTCCAAACAGATGTGATAAAACTTAAAAGTTTCTGAATTTATTTTAATTAAAGGAGAATGTTATGAGAATACATATATTGAACATGTGCATGGTTATGCTTGTCGTAACGTCATGTGCGTATGGGGTATCGCAACGCCCACAATCAATGAATTTCAACACATATAAGCAACTTGTTGAACAAGGGATAGCTAAAGTCAATACAGCGGTTGCTAACCTTGAAGGCAAGTTGCAATTATTGCATGAGATGGAAATGCAGCAGCTCCCAAAAGAAAGAATAGTTACATTATTATGGGAAATGAATCGCCAGTCGAATGTTCCTCCTTACGTAACAGGAGCATTGAGTGTTACTGAACCGGATGCAACAACTTTTGTGCGTGAGATTCAAGATCTTCGAGATGCCTATGGACTGAGAAGAGCTCGTATTAACGAGATCAAAGAAGATCTGAAAAAGATTGCTGCCAAATACGGAATACCGGAAAAAGAATGGGAAGGCCTCCGCATAATGTGGTAGGCTAGCGATTATTTAATCGATAATAAATGCGATCCATTTGATAACCCTGAAGGCTTACAGCAACTTTTGATATTTTTGCTAAGAATGTTTCGAGTGATTCTAATGAGAGCTCAAGATTTTCAAGCTCTGAAGTCTTGAGCTCATATATTTTAATTTTATCTTGAGCGTTGTCAAATTGTTGTATGTTCTCAATTTCTTGAGTACGCAAATTAGTTAAAGATTGTTTTGCGCATGTAGTTTTTGTTCTAAGCTTTTTGCATTTATTACACGTTGTTTCAATGGCTTGTACATAGGTGCGATAAGGATACTCTCCGGCATTTTCAAGAATGCTGTTTTCTACGATGATTGAAAGTTCTAATGGTTGCATTTTGCTTTTGTATGCCTCATATTCTTTTGTATAGGTTGATTTTGTTTTTTCGATAAAATTCTGTGCCGTTGCCAAGAGTTCGTTGGCGTCCTCTAAAGAATAGGTTACAAGATATTGAGCTAACATGTAACTTGCATATAAAATACCTCCGCCTATACAGCAAGCTGCTGTGATTGTGAAATACGATGGGCTATAGTTGGTCTTATTGATTTTAGTGGTAGCAAAGGTTCTTTTATTGTAGCTAGCATTGTAACTATAGCTTGAGTTGTTGCTATATATACTAAGTGTTAGAAGTAATAAAGTCTTTTTATTCATATATATTCCTTATGTAAGATGTATTAAAATAATGCTTATTATGAAACCGCGGCTTAAGATGTCAAGTATTATGGTCGCTTAGCATAAAGGAGTATGAATGAACAATCATTGTCTTGTCGATTCGCATGTGCATACTGAGTTTTCTGATGATTGTACAGTGCCTGTCGGTTTACAACTTGAGAGGGCTGTACAGTTAGGGTTAAAAGGAATCGCTCTTACTGACCATTATGATATTGATTATCCTAATAAAAAGTATGCTTTTGAGTTTGATGTAGCTGCGCGTCGGGCGTATATAACAGATTTTAAAAATAAATTTTCACAGAAACTTGAACTTTTACATGGTATTGAAATTGGTATACAGCCTCATGTAATCGAACAGTCACGTAACATTGTCAGTCAAGGTTGCTTTGATTGTGTTATAAGTTCAATTCATGCGGTTGATGGCTTTTCATTGTGTAGTCAGCATGATTTTTTTCTACATAAAACACAACAAGAGGCATATAGACGTTATTTAGAAGAAATCTATTATTCGTTATGTAATTTTCAAGATTATGATATTGTAGGTCACATTGGCTATATACGTCGGTATGGCAATTATGACGATAACTCAATGCCGTATGAAGACTATAGAGATATTCTTGATGAAATCTTACAGGTTGTGATCCGAGACGGTAAGGGAGTTGAAATAAATACTTCGGGATTTGCGTATAATCTTGGAACAGCTATTCCTGATATAAGTATATTGCAACGTTATTATGAACTTGGCGGTACTATAGTGACACTGGGATCTGATGCTCATAGGGTTGAACGCGTTGCGGGTGATTTTGACCAAGCTATAAAAATGCTTAAACAGGTTGGATTTACCTCTGTTGCCTATTTTAAAGAAAGAATGCCAATATTTGAAAAGATATAAATTTTATGTGAAGTATTTGATAAGTTCTTTGGGATGATGGCAACTATTCAAATTTAAACGTGTCGGTGTGTAGACTTAAAACAGTATAGGGTACCATGTCCTACTTATTGAGGAATAAGCTATGATTGCAACTACTACTGAACCACCAGCTTTACATTATGAAATGAAAAAAGAAGATATTAAGTTGAATGATATTCAAAAAGCATTTTATGAATTTTCTACACAGTATCCAGCCTTTAACGCGCTTTCAATAATTGATGCTTTGCGCCAAAAGGATTATCAGAGGCTTGATAATTTAAATAATATATATCTTGATTATACGGGTAGCGGTTTATATGGAGCGAGTCAGATTAATCTACATACAGCATTGTTGCTTAGGGCTGTATATGGCAATCCACACTCGGATAATCCTGCTTCAGCGTTGTCTTCAAGTTTGGTAGAAGAGGCGCGTAATGAGGTATTGGAATATTTTAATGCGGATCCTGATGAGTATGCGGTTATTTTTACTCCAAATGCTACCGGAGCACTGAAACTGGTAGGAGAATCCTATCCTTTTAATCACGAAAGTACGTTTTTACTTACCTTTGACTGTCATAATTCGGTGAATGGTATCAGAGAGTTTGCTCGGGCAAAAGGGGCAGGTATACGCTATATCCCCGTAAAAAAATCTAACTTAAGACTTAATGATACGGTTGTAGCCGGACATTTGGCTCAGGTACATAAAGGTGTATCAAACTTATTTGCTTATCCGGCAGAGTCTAATTTTTCAGGTGTGCAGCATCCTTTGGAGTTTATTGTAAAAGCGCAGGAGCAAGGATGGGATGTGCTTTTAGATGCTGCGGCTTTTGTTCCAACGAATAAGCTTGATTTATCCATATGGCATCCTGATTTTGTTGCGATATCTTTTTATAAAATGTTTGGTTATCCAACAGGTGTTGGGTGTTTAATTGCAAAACATAGTGCAGTGGCTAAACTAAAGCGCCCATGGTTTGCGGGAGGAACAGTAGATGCAGTCTCAATTAATGGAGATGGGTGTTATTATCATGAAGATTATTCAGCCTTTGAGGATGGGACTCTTAACTTTTTGAATATTGCGGCAATTCCTATTGGTCTGCGTCATCTTAAAATGATTGGTATTAAAAATATTCATGATAGAGTTGCCATACTGACTGATTGGCTTGTTAAACAACTTTCAACCCTGCGACACTCTAACGGGACTCCTGTAGTGAGGTTATACGGTCCGTCAAATGTGCGTATGAGGGGTGGCATAGTTTCTATGAATTTTCAAGATCCGGATGGGAAAGTAATCGATCCCGCGATTATTGAAACTGAAGCTTCAAACGTGCGCATTTCTATAAGAGCAGGGTGTTTTTGTAATCCCGGTTCTATCGAGACTGTAAATGATTTATCAGTTGAAGATTTGTATCAGTTCTTTCATTGTTCTTCGTATATGTGTTTTGAAGATTATGTAGCGGCTTTTCCCGGCAAAACTATGGGAGCTATACGGGCTTCATTGGGTATAGTTTCAAACTTTGCTGATGTATATGCGTTTGTTCAATTTGCGCAAACGTTTATTGATCGATATGTAACTCAAGGCGAACGTTCATGCTGCGGCATAAGGCACATCTGCAGATCTTCTTGCTAGGCAGCTATTTTTGAGCTGTTTTATTGCCTATTGAATATAAGGATACTCAGATATTTGATAGGCAATATTATGTTTATTCTGCAAAAAAATCATTATTATATTTTATTAAATTGACAAATTAAAAATAAAAATACTAGACTTATTATAGAAGCGTAATAATGAGCTAGGGCAATAAGACTTATACATTATATTCTATAGCGTGAGCCTTATAGCTAATTATGTTAAAGGGGGAGCGTATGAATAATAAGGTTAGTGTTTTGCTATGTTTAATGGTCTGTTTGTTTTCAATTTGTTTATCTAATACGTGTACTATTGAGCAGCGATGTTATCGACGTAATGATTCTGGTAATCTTGATGAATTGCGTTGCGATGCTCATGGTTATTATTTTGACCGTGGTGGTAAGCGTATGTTTGAAACGTCATATAACAAGTATGAGCGAGGAAGTTTCAATCTGCGACGAGGACGTTTATGGCAAGGGAAGGTGTGCAAGCGCAATTCTTGCAAGAAAGCGGTTAAACAACAATGTACTACAACACAAACGGCTGCAAATAGGCCGGTTGATACTGTATGGCACCAGCATTATACGGCACAACAAGGAAATACCCAATGGCCATCAGCTTCCGGACCACATAACGCGCGATCCGGTACAAGCTCATTCCCTTATGTTGCTACACCTATATGGCTTCGGGATACTGTAGATGCCAGTGGCTATTCAACGCCAACATCATGGCAAGGGTTCCAATAATAATTAATAAGTCTTAAAAGCATAAAAAAGCACTCGTTAAATTCGAGTGCTTTTTTTATCTACTTAAATGTACGGCAGTATTATGTATTTATTGTGCTGCCGGTCTGCTTGCGTTGTTGTTATTTCTGTGTCTGCGATGTTGAAAGTGTCCGTTAGGGCGGCCGTTGCTTTTTGACCTGTATTCGTGAGATGCGCCTCTTGAATTTTCTCTGTTATCATTTGAACGCTTTTCAAACGAACGTTTTTCAAAACGTGAGTTTGTATTGTTGCGGCGATGTTTCATTGGAGTTTTGCGGTTGCGACCTTCATCAATAGACATAGTCAATGTAAGGCCTTCTACACTGCATTGTTCAATTTTTTTGCCGATAGTACGTTCAATGATGCGCAATAAGTATAAATCAGATTTGGTAACAAGTGTAAATGCTTGTCCTGTTTTTTCCGCGCGACCTGTACGCCCAATGCGGTGTGTATATGCTTGCACGGTGTCAGGTATATCGTAATTTATAACATAGCCGATATCTGATACGTCGATGCCTCGAGCAGCGATGTCTGTTGCGACTAATACTTGGAAATATTTACGTCTGAAGCCTTCCATAGCCTGCTGACGTTTTGCTTGAGACATGTTTCCTTGTAATGCAGTTGCGCGTATTCCTTCTCGACTTATTTGTTCTGCAAGACGTGTTGCCTGATGCTTTGTGCGTGAAAAAACAAGTACCGGTTTGCCTTCTGCTTGTTTGAGTAGTGCCATTAATAAGGCAGTTTTATTTTCACGGTCTGTCAAATATACAGAATGGGATACGGTGCTTGCAGGTTGTGTGTTAGCAATCTGTATGGTTTTAGGATTATGTAATATTTCATTTGCAAGTGAGCGAATTTCTTCCGGCATTGTAGCAGAAAACATAAGATTTTGGCGTTTGGCTGGAAGTGCCTTGATGATATCTTTTAAGTCTGGGAGAAAGCCCATATCAAACATCTGGTCTGCTTCGTCAAGAACCAAAACTTCAAGCTGTCTTAAATCAATTGTTCCTCTGCTTATATGATCAAGCAGACGGCCTGGGCATGCGACAACTATTTCTACGCCGCTTCTGAGCTTACGTATTTGAGGGAATGTAGCTACGCCGCCATAGATGGTCATACTTTGTAATTTTGTTTTTTGTGAAAGTTGCTTGATAACAGTATATAATTGTTCTGCAAGTTCCCTTGTAGGTACGAGTATTAAAGCGCGTGTAGAACGACGATTACTTGCCATCAGTTTTTGCAAGATAGGTAATACGAAAGCTGCAGTCTTACCTGTACCAGTCTGCGCGAGGCCCATAATGTCATGGCCCTCTAAAATAAGAGGTATTGCTTGAGCTTGTATTGGGGTTGGAGTTTGATATCCAGCCTTCTGAATGCCGCCATCAATAAGCGGATGGAAAGAAAAAGAATTAAAATTCTGAATAGTTTGGTTATTCATCTGAAAGTACCCTTGGCTATTATTATTATTAAAAAATCTGGAGCCAAGTCGCACTCTCAGCTCAAACACATCATCCATATGCATAACAATATTATGCAATAATACCTGCTCGGCAGGGGTGCGAAAATATAATTGGATGCATCTGCAAAGCGGAATTTGATAACAAATGTATAAATTGACACTTTTAGATTATCTGAGTTTTTGCTAAATGTCAAGGTATTTTGCTGTGTAAAATTAATATTTGAAATAACCATTTAGTTTGCAGAGATTTCAGGTATCGGGATATGGTTGTATGGCGGTGAATTGTTTGCAAAAAGATTGTTCATGCCCCATACTTTTTTAGTGCATTACTGGCTTTTTATAAGGAAAATGAATGGAATCACATTATACTGCAACTGGGCTTGTCCTTAATGCCGGACATGATGAAGTTTTGGTTGTATACCATAAAAAATTACAACTATGGCTTCCGGCGGGAGGACATGTTGAGATAGGGGAGATGCCTCATGAGGCGGTCGTTAGGGAGGTCTTTGAAGAAACCGGCATTAATGCTCGTATTATCAACGCTTCACAAGAGCTTTCTTTAGCTTCAAAAATTGAAATTCAAATACCAACACCATTATTTATTTTACATGAACATATTCCTGCATATAAGGATAAAGCAGCTCATATGCACTATGACTTTATATATGCGATGGAGGCTGAATCTGATACATGTTGCGTTAATGAACATGAGGTTGAAGCGGTAAAATGGGTAACGAAGGAGCAGCTATTAACATGCCGTACTACCGAAGCGACGTGCAAAATGTATTGTTTACTTATTAAAGGCAGTTGTTAAGGGTGTATATGGATAGGTATGCTTTATTATATAAACGGTTAGATGAATTGGGTATTACATATACAACGTATACCCATGATTCAGTGTATAAAGTGTCTGAGGCTCAAAAGATACTGGGTGATCTTGATGCTCATGGGTTATGCAAAAGCCTTTTTTTAAAAAATAAAAAGAATCAAATCTATCTTATTGTAGCACTCTTTGAGACAAAAATAGATTTGAAAGAGGTTGCAAAGGTTTTACTTACGCGTGAGTTGCATTTTGCTTCAGCAGAATATTTACAAGCTATATTAGGCGTTCTTCCCGGGTCTGTTACACCATTTGGTCTTATTAATGATAAGGAACATGTCGTAACGGTTGTGCTTGATTCAGCTATGTTTTCATGTTCATTGGTCGGTGTCCATCCGATGATTAATACGGCAACTACATTATTAAATCCCCAGGATCTTCGCTTCTTTGTCGAATCGTGTGGCAATAAGGTTATTGTTGTTGATTTTGAAAGTCTCTTAAGGTAGGTCAAGATAATGTTTATTAAAAATGGACTTTATATGTTTATGTTGTTTAGTGTAGCTATTATTAATGGTATGGAAACAGATGATGCTGTTTGTGAGCTTGAGCATATGCTGCAGGGCTGTGTTATTGAAAAACCTTTAGTTGCCCCATCTAATACGCCGATCTTACTTTCTGAGCAAGATATGCAGGAAATATCTGAAGAATCAACTGAGATGATCACCTGTATTGATTCAAAGTGTTTATATTCTTGTGAAACAAGAAGCGAATTGCAATACCATGTGTACACCGCGCATGGGCTATTAATGTGCTTATGTTGCAAGGTATTTGCTGATTATGATTCTTATAGACGGCATACGAGCTTTTGCCAGCAATAACTTAGCTATAAGCTGCCGGTATCTTCTGTGGGCATTTGATCCTTGGGTGATTTAACGTTATATTGTTAATACTAACTGTAATGTATATTCTTTAATGGAGGATACTTTATGAAATTTTCTCAATACATGGCTGCGATAGCCTTTGTATGTACTCTGCAAGCAGGGGCAGTATGCCGCAATGGTGTATGTTGCCGTGGTGGCGTCTGCCATCGTACTCCTGCAGTCGTTAAAAAAGTCGCCATCAAAAGAGTTGCCGTAAGACGATGTTGCAGAAAAGGAATTTGTTTCCGTTCTCACTCATGTCCCAGAAGGACAGTAGCAGCTAAAAAAGTTGCTATAAGAATAGGCGTAACTTGCCGTAATGGCATGTGCCATCGTCGTTTTTAATAAAAGTTTCAGAGAGCGGCTTAATCATACCCGCTCTCTGAAACTTAATTTATTTCTTGTAAGAAGAGTTTAATGAACAAGGTACAACAAGGGAAATATTTTCCGGTGTCCAAGCCCCATCTATATTATTAATTTCGATAATTGTTTTAATCGTGGAGAGTGGAATCTTTTGTGTTCCATATATGTGTGGAAAGAACTCTCCGTCTGGCTTATTTTGTTCATTTTTAAGCGTAGAATTTATATCCTTTAATGATGTTTTATCGAATTCTACTATAAGAATATCTTTGCTTTCTTGAAAGAATTTTTTTAATGTTTGTAGTACTTGTGTTCCGTACGAAGCATGAATAAATTGAGAATTGCGGTCAAGGGATGAAAGTTTGATGCAATTATCTAAATGAGACGGATCGAAGGAATCTGTTGAAGTAATTTTATAGAGTCCTTCTGGCTTTATAAGAAAATCTAAATCCAAATTTGTATATATCTTTTCCGTTAATGCTTGGCTGTAGTTGCTCAATGGTGCTACATGTGCACGGGTAAGGTGCTTTGGAGTTTCATTAGTACGAGAAATGGTGATAAAACTGAATGACGGTTTAAGGATAATCTGTATTCTATATACAATTGCCAGCATGATAAAAACGGCTAGAATGGCAATAAGCCAATTTGATTGTTTCATTAATCATCCTTGATTAAGAATTTTTTAACTGGAAATACTACAAAATTGTATGCAGTAATCTGCGACAAATATTATTCAACGTGATAAAAAGTTGAAGGAAGTATGACGGTAACGTAGTACCAGTATTTTTTCATAGCAGTCCATTATGCTGTATGTATGCATAACTATAGCAAATACATTTTAAACACATTAAGTTTAATCGAATGGGATGTTATGTGCAAGGAATCTTTTATATATAAAGTTG
>Ga0265297_10007298_pt1 | contig 15414 bp, 14 predicted proteins | sample Munlanlwell13791_FD_192502 | JGI IMG/M metagenome (GOLD analysis project Ga0265297, IMG submission 192502) | Leachate microbial communities from a municipal landfill in Southern Ontario, Canada - Leachate well 137-91 | ecosystem: Engineered > Solid waste > Landfill > Unclassified | place... | reverse complement strand
CCGTCAATACGAAGATCCTTTCTCATCACCACCCCGGCAAGGGTGGAATGAGTTCTCCCGGAAAAACTTTCAGCAATTCCCAGGATCCGCAGCCCTTTTTTGGGCAGGTGCATAGAAGCACTTATGTTACCCGATTAAAAATAGTATACCCAATGAAGTTCAACAAGGATGAGGTTTGTATCTTAATCCCTACACTGAACGAGGCCCCTACGATTGCCGGCGTTGTGAAGGAGTTCAAGGCGCTTGGCTATAACCATATCCTCGTTATTGACGGTAAAAGTTCCGATAATACCGTAAAATTTGCCCGCGAGGCAGGCGCAAATGTCCGGACCCAGTCGGGGAAGGGGAAGGGCAATGCCATCATAGAAGCATTTGAGGTGATTGAACAGCCCTACATCCTCATGCTTGACGGTGATGGCACCTACTCCGCACGGGATGCGGAGAAGATGCTGACCCCTCTTTTCCTCGGGTTCGATCAGGTCATTGGTGACCGTCTGATCAATGCAGAAGAGGGATCGTTCTCCCGGCTCAATCTCTTTGGCAACCATATGCTCAATATGCTCTTCAAGATCGCCCACAGCCGCGACCTGCACGATATTCTTTCCGGGTACCGGGCATTTACCAAACTGGCCATCCAGCAGATGCACTTAAGAGAGAAGGGATTCGAAATCGAGACCGAGATCTCGGTTGAATCCGTACGAAACGGCCAACGGGTAATGGTGGTTCCCATCCGGTATTCACAGAGACCGGGAACTGCCACAAAATTGTCCCCCTTCCATGATGGCATAAAGATCGTCAGCACAATCTACCGTCTCGCCCGGGTCAACAACCCGATGTTCTATTTCGGGATGATGGGAATATTCACGTCCCTGCTCGGATTTCTCGTTGGTATCTATGTCCTGCTGGAATGGCTTAACCCCGCCGGTCACATCGAGCATATCCCCCTCACCATCCTTACCGTGCTCCTTATTGTGGTGGGTATTGAGATCTTCATGTTCGGCATGATCAGTGACATGCTGCTGGTGTTCCACCGGGAAATTATCCGGGAGATTCAGCTCCAGTCACCAAAACCGCCCAAGTAATTTTTTTTTTAATCTCAGGATTAGAACTTTTTTATTACGCGGGGGTTGGATTCCCCGGCAATTCTAGGATAGGTAATCGGGAAAAATTGTTTTTAAAAGGACTGACCCCGTTCAGCCGGATATTTTTACCGGCTACTTGGGGTAATTTTGTTCATTCCCCATTCAGATCTGGATCAGATCGTACTCTGTGGATCCCATACCGATCTCCTCAGCATACCGCAACTGCCGGTACCCGTCCGTGTTGGCGTGAACCCCGGAGAATTTATCGGCACCACATTCATGGTGGGTGGCGAGCAGGGAGTCCGTGTATCCCTGCTGCCGGTTCACCAGATCGAAACTGGCGGCATCGATTGCCACGGGATCCACGGAGGCAAGGATACCGATATCCGGTACAATGGGTGCATCGCTGAAGGGGAAACAGTCACAATCCGGTGTGATCCGTATGAGGAAGTTGAGATACCCGACCCGCCCCTTCTTCTCTTTCACGGCACCGTAAGCATACTCTACCATCCGCTCCATGAACACCGGGATCTCGGTCTCCCAGTCGATATCGATCGCATGTTCCGGGCAGACGTGCATACATTCGAAGCAGCCGATACAGGTTGTGAGATCTATGGTGGATTTCTTTTTTACCACTTTGATCGATGATTTCGGACAGACTTTCATGCACGATGCACAACCGGTGCATTTCTCGGGGATGGTGAACGGGCGGGCATGGTGCTGGTCCCGTTTCCCCTGCGGAGCAGCGCAGCCCATGGCAAGATTCTTGATCGCTCCCCCGAAGCCGGAGACGATATGGCCCTTGAAATGGCTGAGCACGATCATGCTGTCAGCGGATACGATATCCCCGGCAATCGAGACTTTGGAGAAATGTTTCTTGTCGATCGTTACCGGGAGGATATTCTGGCCGGTCAGCCCGTCAGCAATGATCACCGGGGCACCGGCAACCGCATAATCGAACCCGTGCCGGATTGCTACACCGATATGTTCCACCGCATTGGACCGGCTGCCAAGATAGAGTGTGTTGGTATCGGTCAGGAACGGGAGACCCATGCAGGTCCTGACCTTTTCGACCACCTCCCGTACATAGACCGGGCTGATGAACCCGTCGTTTCCCAGTTCGCCAAAATGCAGCTTGATGGCGGTCTTGTCCTGGGGATGGATACACGCAGGAAACCCGGCGCAATCGAACAGGCGCTTCACTTTTTCCGTGGTGCATTCTTTATCCGAGAATGCCCGCAGGCTGGCAAAATATACAGGGCTTTTCATGATACACCATCACATCCCGGACCGATATCACGGGGGAGAATACATAATCAGGATATCAGCAGATGGGTACATTAATCTTCTGCCGTCAAGGGCGAGAGGAAAAATAAAAAAAAAGGATTTAAGCCCGCTTTCCAAGGTGATGATCGAGATAGAAGAGATGTCCCGGAACATCCCCGACAATCTTTATCTGGTTAAGGATCTCGCCGGACTGGTTCTCCTCCTCGACCTGCTCCTTGACAAACCACTGGAGCATCTCAAAGGTGGCGTGATCTTTTTCACGTGCCGCAAGATCAACAAGGTTGTTGATCATACCGGTCACTTTCTGCTCGTGGGCATATACCTCTTCGAAGACCTTGCCCATCGTAGTCCATTTCCCCTTTGGGGTTTCGATTGTTTCGAGGGTTACCTTTCCCCCGCGGGCGACCACGTACTCGTAGATCTTCATGGCATGGGCATGCTCTTCCTTTGCCTGAACCTTCAGCCACTGGGCAAAGCCTTTCATGGTCACGGTCTCGCAATATGCGGACATGGACAGGTACAGATAGGATGAGTAAAACTCGCGGTTGATCTGCCGGTTGAGTGCATCTTCCATGGTTTTTGACAACATACGGATTCCTCCGTTTGATTCTCCATTGGCTCAACGTTGGATAATCCTTTCGATCGTACAGATCGTAGGACAATCTCAGCCCATAAAAAAAGGTTATCTGCGGATCTTTTTACTCTCTGCCTGGATATCGAGAATGATCTCCAGTTCCAGGGATTTCCCGTAGGCCGTTTGTGCCGCATCACTTTTCCCGGTCTCCTCAAGGCAGACCCCCAGCACGTACCATGCCCCTGCATCGTTGCCATTCAGGCTCGTTGCCCGGGTACCTGCGAGTACTGCTTCCTCGTATTTTTCCAGGTAAAAGAGTGCCAGCGCTTTCTTGGACCAGGCATCGGCACAGTTCTGATCGAGGGATAACGCCCTGTTGCAATCCGTTAAGGCTTCCGCGTATCTTCCGGTCTCAATGTAGACCGAGGCACGGAGGACAAATCCTTCCGGATATTTTGGATCCAGAGAGATGGCCTTCTCATAAAACGCAAGCGCCTCTTTGTATTTTGTCCTCTTCGCGTATGCAATGCCTTTCCTTAACAGTTCAACAGCTTCCTTTAACGGCATGCCCGGCCTCCGGATCTCCTGCTCTTTTTACAGGAGATCATAAATCCTCCAGGGTATCGGTGATCAGATCGCCAAAGATCTTTTTCAGTGCATTTCGTTCGTATTCCTGTTTGTGATCATGGGCTTCAAGCAGGTGTTTAGGTGACTCCCACGTAAACCATTGTCTCATCGTCATATAGGAGAGGAGGTTGTCCGTCATGAGCACGCCCACTTTATAGAGATCGTAAAAGTAATCGAGCGAGGGTTCCTCGGCCCAGTTCACGAGGCCGAGAGGCTTGTCGATGATCTCGAGCATGTTGTCGCCAAAGACCTTGGACTGGTACCAGGCGGTCTGGGTCCAGCGTGTGGTCAGCATCTCCTTCACTTCAAGATGGTTGAACTTCTTCATCTGGGGAATGTTCAATACCGGCATCAGCTCGTCAGCGGGAAGGGTTTTTGCAAGGAACATGTCGCGGGCATAGAACATTGCCTTATCCAGGACAAAATACCGCCGGGGAACGATCGACTCCTGCTCCATCATCTCGTCCATGTCGTTCTTGCTCTCCTTCATGATATGGTAGAGCTGGGTCTTTCTGATCTTGGGCATGCGATGATAGACGCTGGCATTCATGATCGCATTCCACGGGATCTCGTTGATATCATCATTGAAATGCGTATACAGGATGAAGAGCATCTGGATGAGTTTCTGAACCGGCAGTTTCTTCTCTTTCTTGGCCTCGTCCTTGAGCGCATCGAGATAGATCTGGCGCATGCCCGTATAGACCGAATCTTGCGTGTACGAACAGATCCGGTACTCCTTTCTCTTCGCAGCCGCACCCTTGATAAGAAGGTTGGTACAATGTTTGGCGATGATGAAATCCTTCAAAAGGCCGACATACTGGGCGGGAAAGATGATGACGTTCGATTCGATATCATAGGTATATTTGTCAACAAGAGTACCGCCGGGTTCCGCTTCCGGCTGGCGCAAAAGCGAGATCTCGGTATCGAGCAGCTCCTCGGTCTGTACGAGAAGCCGGCGGATTGGTTTGGATAAGGGCATCTCAGTTCTCATGGCGTCATCCCCTTAAGCTCCCGTAATGTAAGAAAAAAATTCACGTATCAAACTCTTTTGTTTCAATGGCCTATATATTTTACATATTTGTCCGGCAGTTTATACCGATCATTTCTTCTTTCCCACCGGAAGAAAAGAGCGGAAGAAGGAAGAGACTGCATGGCCGGATTTAGGCCGTAAGACCCCCTGGTTCACGTACCGGACATCCTCAATCGAGAAGAAGGCCCGGGGATTGGTGGTCTCGATATACTGCGTGATCCGCGGGAGATCTGCCCGTTGTACAAGGGTCATAATCATCTGGACATCCCCCCGGCTCCCTTTTGCATCAAAGGAAGTGACACCGAAATGTTCTGCTTCAAGATATGCAGCAATCTTTTCTGTGGATTCAGTGGTCGTCACAATCCTTAAGATAACCGTACCGATAGAGAGTTTCTCCTCAATGACAAGCCCGATATACGTTCCCGCGGCAAAGCCGAACGCGTAGGCAAAGAAATTGGCAATATTCGAGAGATCGCTCATCACCACTTCCATTGCCAGCAGCCAGATGATGATCTCGAAAAATGCAATGATCGGTGCAAGGAACTTGATCCCCCGGGAGATGTAGATGACCCGGATCGTCTCCATGCTCACATCGCCGATGCGGGCAAGGAAGATCAGGAGCGGGAGGAGTACCCAGGCATAGAATTCAGGACTGATGAGGTAGAACGACATGGATTCACCCAATGTTCTAGGGATGCGCTGATCGTTGTGCAGAAAAAGGGTGTCGGGTATTCCTATATCAACATATCCGGAAAAACAGGGAAAATAGAGAGATCCGGGGAAATATCCGCAATTGCGCGGCTGATCCTGCCCGGATTGTTATGCGTACTTCGCGGGATCAGCATCGAACTTCTTCTTGCAGCCCGGGGCACAGAAGTAATACTTCTTTCCCTTGTAGTCACTCATGAACTTAGCCGTCTTCTCATCTACCGTCATCTTGCAGATTGGATCAATGGCCATGGAACACCTCTTTTTGATCTAGCCTTTCTTGGCTTCGGGTATATACTTTCTCAACAGGAGCGAGAGCGTAACAACGGTGACAGAACTTGCCGCCATCGCGAGCGCAGCAAGTTCGGGTTTGAACGTAATCCCAAGCGAGGGGTAGAGAATGCCGGCTGCTACCGGGATTAATGCCGCATTGTAGGCAAATGCCCAGAAGATATTGCCCTTGATCCTGCCCATCACTTTCTTCGAGAGCTGGATGGCAGCAACCGCATCGATGAGGTCGTCCCGGACCAGCACGATGTCCCCGCTCTCGATGGCTACATCGGTGCCGCTCCCGATGGCAATCCCCACGTCCGCCCGGGCAAGTGCCGGCGCATCGTTGATCCCATCACCGACAAAGGCAACAATCTCTCCTTTAGCCTGCAGCGCCCGGACTTCAGCCTCCTTATCTTCGGGCAGCACTTCCGCGATCACCCGGTCGATACCAATTTGGCGGCCGATCGCCTCGGAGGTCCGCCGGTTGTCACCGGTGAGCATGGCAACGTGTATCTTCATCATTCGAAGTCTGGCGATGGCGTCCTTTGTTGTCGGCTTGACCTGGTCGGCAATGGCGATCACTCCTGAAATGGTGCCACCGGCAGCAACGAGAACAGCAGACTTTCCTTCCTGTTCGAATTCCGTGATGCGGAAATCAACATCTGCGGGAATCGATACAGACCTCTCGCTCAAGAATGCCCGGTTGCCCACCAGCACGGTCTCTTCGAGCACCGTTGCCGCCACCCCTCTTCCCCCGAAGGTATCAAAGTGAGTGGCAGTCTCGATCTTCACACCCCGTTCATGTGCTGCATTCACTACGGCAACGGCCAGCGGGTGCTGCGAGTTCTTCTCAACGCTGGCAGCCAGTGCAAGCAGCGTCGCGTCCGTGATACCCACCGGTACAATATCGGTTACTTCGGGTCTTCCCTTGGTCAGGGTCCCGGTCTTGTCGAAGACAACCGTGGTGACGTTCTCGGCCACCTCAAGTGCCTCACCATTCCGGATCAGGATCCCGAGCTCGGCGCCCCGCCCGACTCCGACCGTTACTGCGGTGGGCGTTGCAAGCCCCAGGGCACAGGGACAGGCAACCACGAGCACGGAGATGAGTGCGGTCAGGGCAAAGAGGGCGGTTGAATGGAAGACGAAGTACCAGAGTACGAACGATCCCGCGGCAATGATGAGGACTGCCGGGATGAAGTACGTGACCGCCACATCCGCGATCCGCTGGACCGGGGGTTTTGACCCTTGTGCATCTTCCACCATCTGGATGATCCGGGCAAGAACGGTCTCCTTCCCGACTTTCTCGGCCCGGACCGTGATCACGCTGTTCGTGTTCAGCGTCCCCCCGACCACATGACTGCCGGGGGATTTCAACGGGGGCACCGGTTCACCGGTGATCATCGCCTCATTGACATAACTCTCACCGGAGACGACCTCGCCATCAACCGGGACCTTTGCGCCCGGCTTCACGATAACAAGATCTCCCGGTACTACATCCTCGACCGGCATCTCCTGCTCGGTCCCGTCGCGGATCACGGTTGCGACTTTCACCTGCAGGCCGGCCAGTTTTTTGATGGCGTCCGATGTCCTGCCCTTTGCCCGGGTTTCAAGGTACCGCCCCAGCATCAGGAACGCGGCGAGCATGATGGCTGTGTCATAGAACATGAACTCGTGCGTGAGAACGATCCCGAAGGTTCCCATCACGCTTGCGACAAACGCAACTCCCGTGCCCATCGCGTACATTACATCCATCGAGAGCGCACGGTGCGAGAGGGAGATCCATGCTGCCCGGAAGATCGGGCCTGCCACAAAGACGAAGACCGGGGTAGAGATGATGAGCATCAGGTACGCCAGCGCCTGCATGGAGATGGGGAGCGGCACGTACATCGCGAGCATCAGCGGGATGCTCACCGCAAACCCGACCATGAACCGGACGAACTTTTCGTGCAGGTCGGCATCCAGTGCCTTCTTCTCGGCCTCCTCGCTCACCTCACCGGAGATCCCGAGGTACTGGTAACCCGCATCCTCGATCGCCTTTTTCATATCGGGGATGCCGGAGATGGAGGGATTATAGGTTACGTATGCCTTCTCGGTGCCGAGGTTTACGGAGACCGTGACAACCCCGGGCAGTTCACGGAGTGCAGCTTCAATCGTCTCGACGCAGGTGGCGCATATCATGCCCCCGACCTTGATGGTGGCCTCGCTGTTCACCACGTCATACCCCGCGTCCTTCACCGCCTTCTCCAGCGTGCTCAGGGAAACTTTTTTTGGATCGAATTCCACGCGGGCCTTCTCGGTCCCAAAGTTCACCTGTGCGCTGGCCACGTCCTCAACCTTTGACAGGGATTCTTCGACGCTTACGGCACAGGTAGCACAATGCATGCCTGAAATCTTCAGTTCCACTTTTTTCTTCTCCGGCTCCGCCATAATCCACCGTTCCGACACGGGTTCTGTCGTTTGAACAATCTCCCTTCGGGATAATAACGGTTGTGAATGTACCATTGGTACTGCAGATACAGGGACACGGCAGATGATCACCCGGGTGTCGCCGCGTTCATGTGATGAATGGACCCGACCGCACGTTCGTGTGATGACCGGGGCCCTGACGTGGAGGGGGGGTCACATGGGTACAGAGTGTTAATACGGATCCGAAGAGTTCCCGTGATTTCACGTTATAAAATTCTGGTACCGGCCGAGCGGGTTTGACCGCAAAAATATTCTTGTACCCACGCGACCCCCCCATGCCCTTCCCGATTTTTGCCTGAAAATATGTAATTTTTACCTCGTAACTTGGAGTACGTGAGAACATTCTTGAGTGAGGGGGGTCGCGTGGGTACACGATGCCGGGCATCCGTAAAATGCAGGAAATAATTCCTGCCAGCACTCTTAATACCTCACGAAGATCCTGATTGTACGGGAACGCCATGGGCATCTTTCGCTATGACAGCAAATATGCCGCACCGACAAAGGAACAGCGGGAGCGGTATATGCGGGGGGATCACGAAGAGCACGTGTTTGGAAAGGACGACGAGATCCTCCTTATCATTTATGATGAAGCCGCGTATCTCAAGGATGACCGTGACGGTCTCCGCATCCTTTTTACAGGTGTGCAGGACCGGCAGAAGGTCCACGATGAGGTGCGCCGGCTGCTTGAAGAGCATGATCAGCGGGATGAGCGGCCGGACGAATTTGTGACAGGGAGCGATAGATAATTCGATCGGATTCGTGGGCCGGGTATCCCGTTATTCCGGATTACGTTTTTCACCATTCATAGCAAACATCTCTTCCATGGGACTCGGAGACCGGATCACCCGCTTTTTTTCAGGACTATTCCGGAAGAAACACTATCCCCTGCACGAGACCTGTGCAGTTTGCGGAGAACGGGTCTATCTCCCGTTCTTCTGTGAATATTGTTACAAGTACTATTGTGACCAGCACCGGCTGCCGTTCGATCATGATTGTAAGAATATCGATCAATGGAAGAAACGGCCGAAATGAACCTTCCGTCTCAGGTCGGATGAAGGGTAAATCGTATTGCAGCACCAGACGGGGGTTCGCCCATAATACGATCATCTGCGTGGACCGTCCCGCCATAACACTCTATAAGCATCCTGACGATATGGAGCCCCAGCCCGTGACTGCTGCGTCTGCTATCCTGCGCAAAACGGGCGAATACGAGCGGTTTCATTGCATCGGGAATACCCGGCCCGGTATCGCTGACGGATATTTCCAGCATGCCCTGGGACGTGTCCCGTGCACTGACGGTTATCACCGTATCTTTACCCCCGAACTTTACACTGTTTGAGAAAAGGTTATCAAAAACCACTCCCAGCATCTCGTTCGCCAGCACGGTCCGGTTGCAGTGCTCCATGATGATGCGGGTACCTTTTCGGGATCCCATCTCTTTCTCGATAATGGATGCAAGGTTCATGGCCTTTATTTCAGGAGGATTCTTGTAGATCCGGCTGATAGTTTCGATATTACGGATGACATCATTGCTCTTCTTGGCAAGCTCGATGATCTTGTCAACAAACATTCTCTCGGAATCCTGCACTGTATCCCGGAACAGTTCTGCATAGCCACGAAGGCCCATGATAGCGTTCAGGATTTCGTACGTGATCGCATCCAGATAAATATCAAGGTAGACGTTGGCCTTCCGGTTCAGTTCTTCGAGATCCCGGTTCCGGTCAGAAAGTTCCAACCGGGCATCCGCGAGATCATCCCGCTGCTGCTCAATCTCGTCCAGAAGGTTACGCAACTCGTCGCGCTGCTGCTGGATCTGGTCGAGCATCTGGTTTAAGGAACGGGTGAGCGAAAGGATCTCTTCATCCCCTCGCTCGGTCATTCGCAGGGAAAGATCACCGGAACTTCCTATGGATTTCATGGCATTGTCGAGTTCACTCAACGGAGCGAGAACAAATCTTTGGAGCAGGAGCTGAACCACCAGTAAAAAGACAATGCTGAGGAAGATGATGGCGACTGCAACAATCAGGATCGCTCTCTGTACTTCCTGAAATACAGATCGGGTGGTTTCGATTTTCAACAGGAGGAATGAGGGATGATTCTCGATCCCCGTGATGAGTGCATAGCCATCCAGGTTGTCCTCCCCAAGGGGCTGGACAATGATTGCACCGTCTTTTGCCCGCTGTTCATCACCGACAGAAATTCTTCCGCTATCACTGTTACCGCGATAGGGTTCCAGAGTACCGTCAACCTGAAGCATCTGGTCAAGATTTCCGATCTGTTCCTCATCAAGCAGACGTGCCATGACAAGAGTTCCGGCAGTATTGTCGGACTGGTTGCCGTAGGGAACAGGATAACCGGCAAGGATAACCGGATCATCACCAATCGATGAAGTGCCCCGTCGCCCGGCAATACCTCCCGACATTTGTTCAATGACGATACTGTCACGGATAATAGGATCCAGTTCCGGCGGTACTGAAGAGATTGTTCCCCCATCCTTCGTGATGGTCTCTGAAAAGATGAGACGTCCACTGGCATCATAGACAACAATATAATCAATACCCAGGTTTTTCATGGAGACCGGGGGAAAGATCTGCGATGGATCTTCCTCTCCCGGTGGACTGGTCAATAATCCTGCGGTTTCCTCACGGACTGCCCAGTCGCGGCAGTTTGCTGCCACATCCTCGATCTCATTGTTGATCTGGGAAATAAACCGCTGGACATGGGCAGTAGTTTCCTGGTCTTCAATGGCCCTGAATGACTGGAGGATCACAGATTGGGTGATGAGACTGAGAACCACCAGGAATATCACGAGCGTTGCGACAAGGATCAACCGTGTTCGTGTTCGTACTTTCATTGAAGGAAACCTGCAATACCTGTTTTCGGCAGGAACATATCATATCTTTCGCCATAAACTAAATATAACTATAGAGTTAATCCTGGCGGCGTAAAGCCTGACCATTACCGGGGTGAAAAAAGATAATTTCTGTCACGCGGGCTTATTGGGAAATGATCCGGAAGGCATTTTGTGGGACCCTGATAGCAAAGCGGGATCCTTCACCCGGTAGACCTGTTTCCTCAATGGAGATATCCGTAATAGCCAGGATCTCCTTAATCAAAAACAACCCAAGGCCGGTATTTTTTCCGTGCCCCCGTTTAAACAGATATTTTTTCTCGCCCGTTGGAATTCCCGGACCATTATCTTCACAACTGATGATCAGACAATGATCCTCCTGGCGACACCTGAACTGCACAACCGGGGAAGGACCTGCATATCGTAACGCATTGTCCATAAGATTGTAGAATACTTTTTCGAGCAGAGGGTCGGCAAATATTTCTATCGTTGAACACGTCTCCTCAACCGTGACCTCGGGGATCTTCAGGCTCATGCGGGCATGCTGGATGGTGGCATGAACATTCTGCCATTGGGGGGATTCGATCCCGATGTTCTGGTAATCCCGGGTAAAGAGGATCTGGGATTGGATGACGTCAGCGACCTGTTCGCACCGGAAGAGAAATTTTTTCACGGTGAGATCGTGCGTGTGCTCTTCGGCAAGAGTAAGATATGAATTGAGAGCAGTGAGCTGATTGAGAATATCGTGGCGGGTAATCTCGTTCATGAGACTGAGTTTCTTATTGATAATCTCAAGATCTCGCTCAGATTTTTTTCTTTCTGTGATATCGGACGAGATAACCGTTACTGCGATTACTTCATTATCGTCCGGGTCAATAACCGGGTTAAGTTTCCGGAGATAGAAGTTGCCATCCTTTTCGTACTCGTCCTGAACGGATCTTTTCCATGCAATTACCTGGTGAACCTGGGTGCGGAAGTGATCCGTCTCTTCTTTTGAGTGAAAATCCCCGTATGGTTTACCGACATAGGCTTCCGGCGAAAGTCCATGCCGGGCAAGGTGCCGGGCATTGATCAGGAGGTAGCAGAGATCAATATCAACGGTGTAGATAGAGTCCTCAACCGACTCGACAAACGAGCGGTATTGTGCTTTGGACTGGCGAAGTCTCTCTTCTGCCTCCTGCTGGTGGATAAGTGCATCCTTTGTTCTCTGTTGTTCCCGGTAGAGGGAACGGAGTGAGAAAAAGAAGATGATGCCCGAAATTATACTCGTGAACAGGATAGTAATAAGATGTGATTCCCAGAGAGAGATTGCCGGGTTGAGCAGTTGTTTTGCCAGCTCGAACACAAACATAACCGCCAGCATAGAAATAAAAAATAGTGCCAGGATCCTGATACGTGCCGGCTGTTCATTGAGAATTGGCATAGTGCACCTGTCCCGCATGTCTCCAAATGCCGGAAGTATACATTAATTTCGATTTTGAAGGTATTGAATTAACCTGTAATCTCTATTGATTTTAAAAATGAGGGACTTGGGCACTACCTGCCGGGATGAAAAGATCACGATATTGTAAATGTCACGATAACACACATGGAAAAAATCATCGTTATTCCGGCGGTTCGCCCAATTTTGTTAATTGAAGGATGAAAAAGCAAATATTAAAAGTGAGTCTCTATTCTTTTTATCTTATTCCAATAGAAACAAGAACATCCAAAAAAACGAGGGAAAATTGATTGAAGAAAATCTATTTTCCGGACTTTGCCCTGGCGGGCCCCAGTTCGTTTTCAACAAGAAGGTTGATGACAGTCTCAGAGATATCTCCGGCATACTCTCCCGCTCTCCGTATACTCTCGGCAATGTACCCGATGTTGATTGCGATTATGGTATCATGTTTGAGGACCATGTTGTTGATATCCTCGCAGATATTCTCAAGAGCGGTGATGGACTCAATATTCCGGTGAGCTTCCTTCATATCAGAATTAAAGAACGAGACTATGCTCCGGTCGAAGATCTCAAGGGACATGATACTGGACTTCTTGACCGCGACCAGGATCTTCTTGTCGATATCAGATTCAATGATGGGCAAGGAATGTTCTGCGATCCTCACCGCATGGTCTCCAACGCGTTCGATAATCCGGCTGAGCATGTAATAGTTCATGGCCATACTTGTGGAGATCCCCATCTTCCGTGAGAGGCTCGCGTTCTGCATAATCATATTTGTCTGGCGGGCAATGAGCCAGTTGAGCCGGTCTGCGTCCATGTCACGGTTGATGACATCCTGTGCAAGAGTCTTGTTGTGCGTCTCAAGCGCAGTGAGGGCATCCTCATGCATGCTCTTGACAATGACAAACATCCGCTTGACCGTATTGTCAAAGGGCATCTCAGCCGGGTTGAGGAGATCCTTAATCGTAATGACCGTCTCGGTCTCCTCAACAACTTCCTGGCCAATAGTCATCTGGGTAAAGTCCCGGACCACCGTCCGGACGAATGGTGAAAAACGCTGTTTTGTCTTGAGCCGGATAATGTTGAATCCGGTAATGTACGCCCCGATCAGCATCCGGAAGAGAAATGCCGGATCCATCGCAGTACTGCAATCAATCTCCTTCACCCGCTGGATCTGCTCATCCGTAATGTTTTTGGTCACAAGAAGGGTCCCATCCGGTTGGACCGTGAGACCGACCGGATCATTCTTCTTGATCTTCTGTCCCTCTGCCCAATCCTTGGGGAGCGTCACGACAAATGATGCCCCCCCCGTCACCTGCACCCGGCGTATTTCCATCTTCATCCCCTGGTTATCATAGACACCTGATTTCTCTATGTTACTCTATTTGTCTATTTTTAGTATATATATTAGTATAGTTTATGGCGAAAAAACGTTTAATAGCCCGGGTAAAATTGGTGATAGAACACCATGAGTGCAAAATGGAATTCGTTCATGAAAGTATCCCTGTGTCTTGTTGCAGTATTCATGCTTGCACTAGTCGCAGGATGTACCGCCGATGGATCAAAAACCCCGACTGCCACGCAGGCACCCGTTGCATCCCCAACAACTGTTGCTGATTCAGTTCCCCAGCAGGCTGCCACCGTTGCCACTCCTGCAGCCCCGGTAACAACCGCAGCCCCGGTCTCGACCGGCCAGAAAGAGACGATCAAGATCAGCGGATCAACCACGGTTCTCCCGATTGTCCAGAAGGCGGCTGACCTGTACATGGCAACCCACCCTGACGCAGACATCCAGGTCTCCGGAGGCGGATCCGGTGTCGGTATCCAGGCAATTGGTGCCAAGACCGTTGATATCGGCATGTCCTCACGTGAAGTGACCAAGGCTGAACTGGCAAAGTATCCAAGCTTTGTCGTTACCTCAGTTGCCCAGGACGGTATTGCAATTGTCGCCAACCCGGTAAACACGATCCCGTACATCACCCTCGATCAGGCAAAGAATATCTATCTCGGTAAGATCACCAAGTGGTCGGAAATTACCGGTGCTGATGTTCCCAACACCAACAACCAGATCGTTGTTGTAGGTCGTGACAGTGCGTCAGGTACCCGCTCCTACTTCGATGAAACGGTCCTTGCCAAGAAGACACCTACCAAAAAGATGCTCGAGAAGAACTCCAATGGTGCTGTGCTCCAGACCGTTGCACAGACGCCCGGTTCGATCGGATATGTCTCGATTGGATTTGTCAGCAAGGATGTCAAGGCTCTCCCCATCTGGTACAATGCGGACAAGATTATACCGGCATCTCTCGACAACGTGAAGACCAAGACCTACCCGATCTCCCGTGACCTTTACGTAATCACGAACGGCGAGCCTTCCGGCCTTGCCGGTGACTTCATCAAGTACATCCTCAGCACCGATGGTCAGAAGATCGTATCCGATGAAGGCTACGTAACCGTCAGCTGAAGAGGGAAAACAGTATCAATTTTTTTGGCACGTGAAGGAGGCGAACCATCATGGTACCCAGTAAAACCACAGAACCCGGTAGTATCGTCTCCTCCCGCACGGCCCGCATCTCGCTCGTGAGGGAACAGGCGATCAAAACTGTATTCTTCTGCACAGCATTCTTAGCCGTAGTAGTTGTCACATTCATCCTCTTCTTCTTGTTACGGGACGGGTTTCCGATCTTCGGAGAGGTGGGGGTAATCCCGTTCCTTTTCGGGATGACCTGGGCTCCGACCGCCGTGGAACCATTATATGGTATCTTCCCGCTCATTGTCGGTACACTCCTCGTCACTATCGGGGCAATGGTGTTTTCCGTCCCGCTTTCCATCGGCTGTGCAATCTACATTTCAGAACTCGCTTCCCCGCGGGTCAAGTCGGCCCTCAAACCGGCCATCGAACTCCTTGCGGGCATCCCGTCGGTTGTGTACGGGTTCTTCGGGCTCATTGTCCTTACCAGTTTTATCCGGGTGACGTTCGACATTCCAACCGGGGAGACCTGGCTTGCTGCTTCAGTACTGCTCGGGGTCATGGCGCTGCCTACAATCATCAGCGTATCTGAAGATGCCATCAGTTCG
>Ga0265297_10007297_pt1 | contig 15414 bp, 17 predicted proteins | sample Munlanlwell13791_FD_192502 | JGI IMG/M metagenome (GOLD analysis project Ga0265297, IMG submission 192502) | Leachate microbial communities from a municipal landfill in Southern Ontario, Canada - Leachate well 137-91 | ecosystem: Engineered > Solid waste > Landfill > Unclassified | place... | reverse complement strand
AACACTTGGTAAAATAATAATGGTTTTGATGCATGAAGGACGAAAGCCACTAAAATACTTACGGGAGCAGTCGCATTTTATCGCGCTATGGATACTAGATTTGAAAGAAAAGTATACTACCACTCTCTTGGATAGAATTATAGATAGAATGGAGGATACCAAAAAGGAAGCCATCTTAATTATTGAATTATTTAATAAACTTGATCCACTTGCCGCTAAAAAAAGAGGGCAAAAGAGAAACGTTAATATTTATAAGGTTGTTAAGAAAACCGGGATTCTTTTTGAAAACGAACTGGCCACAGCAAAGATAGAGTTTGTAAATGAGGTTGAAGAAAATTTAAGCTTTTTGGGTTGGGAACAAGATTTGTATGTAGCTTTAACAAATCTTGTAGATAATTCGCTTTATTGGCTTATGGAAACACATAAAAAAGAGAAAAAACAGATACGGATTTCATCCGATGTGGAAGGGGATATGATTTTCCTTGAATACAAAGATAACGGTCCCGGTATAGAAAAAAAGAATATAGAAAGCGAAATTATTTTTGAGCCAGGTTTTTCTACTAAGCCTGAGGGTACTGGCCTGGGGTTGGCTATAGCTGGAGAGGCAATCGAGCGAAATGATGGCAAGCTAAAAGCCATCTACGACCCTAATGGAGCTTATTTTAGATTAGAATTACCTCGGGGGAATGAAAAATGAGTGAAATCAAGATATTTATTCTTGAGGACAACAAAGAACAGAAGAAATTATATTGTGATGCAATTGCAGAATTTTGTAAGGTAGAAAAAGTAACAATTATTCCTGAATTTTCAGATAATCTTGAGGATGCTCTTGAAAAAATAAAAAAGGGAGATTTTGATGCGGCCATTATTGATCTTAAGCTCGGGGGTACAGATACGGATGGGGAAGGTAATAAAATAATTAGGGAAATTCGGCAAAATTTGCGCTTTCCCGTTTTTGTTATGACTGGTTTTCTTGATGAGCTGGATGCGGATTTGCGAGAGGAAAATGTCTTCTATAAGGCTTACAGAAATACCGATAAAGATGCATTGGAACTTCTTAAAGAGATTAAAGAATTATACGATACAGGTATTACTAACATATTGGGCAAAAAAGGAAAAATTGAAAACATCTTGCATGAAATTTTCTGGAAGCATATTGCCGTTGATATTAGTTATTGGAAATCAGAGATCAAGGATCCTGTAGAATGCGAGAAAACGATCTTAAGACATATTGCGGCCTATCTTTCAGCATATCTTGAGATGGATGAGGCTGGAGAATTTTTATGCTATAATCCCGCAGAGGTTTATATTATTCCACCAATAAGAAAATATGTTTTTACATGTGATATTGTAAAAAGAAAAGCTGATAGTAAGTTGTTTATAGTACTTACGCCTGCATGTGATTTAGCGCAGAGAAAGGCAAAAGAAATTACTTTGGTAGAAATAGAGGCTATTCTTATGGAATGCGTTTTGCAACAGAAAAGGATATTGCTGAAACCACTACCTGCAGGATTAAATGATGAAGAAAAACAAAAGTATGCGGAACGACACGAAGAAGCTAAAGAAAATTTGGAACGGTTTCTCACAAACAATTTCTCATTTAAGTATCATTTTTTACCTCCTACTGCTCAATTTCCAGGAGGGTTTGTGAATTTCCAAAAAAATATAAGTTTAAAAAAGCAAGTCATAGATTCTGATTTTGAAAGAGTAGCGAGCATAACGGACAAATTTGCAAAAGACATAATCGCAAGATTTTCTCATTATTATGCCCGTCAAGGACAACCTGAATTGAATGTGGGAGAGTTGATAAAAAAAATACTTTCCTCCTCCTAAAAATTGCAGCAGTTTTTTGAAAAGATAGCGCTAGGCGGGGCGCGGGGTGGGGGCCGCGCCCCGCCCAAACAGTTCTTTGAAGCCTTGAACGCAAGGCACCCCGGCCTAAAGGATGGCCGGGTGTCCCGCTTTGCGTGGGAAGGCGGGGCAGAGCGCCGATAGATATAGCAGAAGAGCTTGTTTACGAGAGAATTTTTGTTTTTGAAGTCTTGGAGTTATTTCCTTGAGGAGGATTAAATGACGGATAAAAAGCCAGGATCCACATGGAAGAGTTTCAAAGAGAATTTCCCCTGGAAGGATATGTTTTTAGGTTTTTTAATCCCAAAGGTGTTTTTTCTTTATGGTGCGCGCCATGGTATGCCTTTCCTCTGGGGAGCTATAGCCGTAGCCTGGTGCGTTGGGGTATTTTATCTAAGCCAAGTGAGAACTCACAAGGCAAATTTCTTTGCCGTCTTTGCCGTAATTATGATTATGGCGCGCATAATCGTGGTGATTGCCGGAAAGGATCCCAGGATGTATTTATACGTGTTGGCATTGGATAATTTAATTGTGGGAGTTATTTTTATGGCATCGCTTTTATTTAAGCGTTCACTGATGCAGCTGTTCGCTGATTCTGCCAGTGCGCAAATACCGCAGGAGCTCCTGCGCTCAGTATATTATGGAAAAGCCTGGAGGATAGTTACTTTCGTATGGGCAATAGTCTATATAGTGTTTGCGCTGGCGTTGGTGTTATTAAAAGCCTGCAATCTAAAAATTGTCGGCACAATTGATATGCTCGCTAGTTGGCCGTTGATGGTGGTTCTATTTCTTTTTACCCTTAAATTCCCCGCTTGGTACTGGAAAAATAATTATGCCAAGATTCAGGCAGGACAATAAATGAGGATTTTAGTATTGAAGCTATCGGCACTAGCTATATTTATATTTTTAATATTAACAGGTTGTGCTCCCAGAGTAGTTGATATGGGAAAGGTAAAATTGCAGACTGTAAAAGTTGACGATATAACTATTGGCTATAAAACAATAGGCAAAGGATACCCTTTAGTTTTGATTATGGGCTATAGCGCTACGATGGATATGTGGGATTCCAGAGTTTTGACTAAGCTTGCCAGGAATTATCAGGTCATCATCTTTGATAATCGCGGAATGGGTAGCTCAACTGCTTCGGATAAAGAATTTAATATTGGTTTATTTGCCGAAGATACTGCCGGATTGCTTAGTGCCCTGAATATAAAAAAGGCCAATGTCTTAGGTTTTTCTATGGGCACTAATATTGCCCTGGAATTTACGCTGCGCTATCCTGAGATGGTCAATAAGCTGATTCTTTATGCTGGGGATTGCGGAGGAAAAGAATCAGTACAGCCGGATGAGCAAACAATGAAGCAATTAATCGATACCTCTGACACGCCCTTAGAAAGAAACAAGAGGATGGTTAGGCTTATGTTTCCGGAAAAGTGGCTAAAAGATAATCGTGACCCGCGTAAATATATTCCTAAAGTAACTGAAACAAGCTCTCCCGAGACTATTGACCGCCAGACTAAGGCGATGACTACCTGGGAGGGCTGTTATAGCCGGCTAAATAATTTAACTTTGCCGGTGCTGCTTATAACCGGAACCGAAGATGTGCTTACCCCGCCGCAGAATTCATTGATTCTGGCCGATCGCATTCCTTTAACGCGGTTAGTGCAGATTAAAGGGGCCGGGCATGGATTGATGTATCAATACCCCGAAGAGTTCTTAAGGATTGTGCTTATGTTTTTAAAAGAGAAATAAAGAATCTTCTTAAGTTGACTGCGGCATAGCGTCCGAGCTGTTCTTTCCTAAAAAAATTTTGTTTACAAGGCGTAGAGCTGTTTCATTATGCACCCTGGCCTATCGGAAGGCCAGGTGTCCCGCTGGTGCGGGAAGACAGTAACCTTAAGGGGCGGGGCAAGCACCTTGGCCTAAAGGATGGCCAATGCACCCGGCCTTAAAGGATAGGCCGGTGTCTTGCTTCTGCAAGATGTCCCGCTTTCTGCGGGGCGAAAAAAATTAAATAAGAACTTTAACCCAAGAGAAACAGACTAAGAATGCAAGGAGGATAGGTTGACAAGAGATAATTATTCATATAAAAAGTATCAGAAAGAATTGGCCAGGAAAAAGAAGGCAGAGGAAAAGAAACAAAGAAAACTGGAAAAAAAAGCGATGGAGGCCACGCCTGAATCCGGGCAGGCCCCCAATGACCAGGCTGTCTTAGAATAAAGAAATGCTTGCAATCTTTTTTAAAAGTCCTATAATCACAACTCAAGGCTAAATCTTTAGCGAAAATACACCCGAACCTATAGGATGGTTCGGTGTTCGCTACTGCGAAGGAGGAAACATGGCATATCAGGGTGGTGGTGGTGGATTCGGAGGGCCGCGGGAGATGCACAAGGCAATTTGTTCGGAATGCAAGAAAGAGTGCGAAGTCCCGTTTAAGCCCAGAGATGATCGTCCGATATACTGCAAGGAATGTTATTCAAAGCGCAAGAACGAAGGCCGTTAAGAGAAGAGATGAAAAGAGGGGTTTCTCCTTAGTGAAATTAGAGAGGAACCCTTTTTTCTCGCTCCTGGCACCTCATCAATCTGAATTCCTCTTCCAAGTCTCTGTTTCTTAGCCTATGCCTTGGGTTGCCTGCATTATCCATTGTAACGACGGCAAACTCTGCATCGGTATCACTGATAACCTCTAACGCATAAAAAGGACGAAGGATGAAAAAGGTCGATTGCTTAAAATGCAAGCAGAAAAATTCTTGTTGTGATTTTGGGGCATGGGTGGATTTAGAAGAGGCTAAGAAAATATTACTCCTTGGCTTAAAAGGAGATTTTTATCATCTTGAAAAGGATAAAGATTTTCCTTCCGGGTATAGGGTGGGAACCAGCTGTGAAGATAATCCCTGCTCTTTTCTTACTCCGGAAGGGTTGTGTTCTATTCACAAAGTTGATTATAGTTTAAAGCCAAGTCACTGCAGAGAATTTCCATATGAAAACGGGAAACTATCTCCGTTTGCAAGCCTATTATGCTCCGTAGTTAAATCAAAAAGAAAAACAAAGAAAAAACCGGATAGATTAAAATGAATATTTTTGTAGGCAATTTGTTATTTAAGGCCACTGAAGAAGATGTAAAGAGGCTCTTTGAAGGTTTTGGGAATGTTGATTCCGTGGCGATCGTGATGGAGAAGGAGAAAAAGGCGCCTAAGTCAAGAGGGTTTGGTTTTGTCCAGATGCCTGATGAGCAGCAGGCGCTCGCTGCGATAGCCGCTCTTAACGGCAAGGAATTCATGGGCCGGGTTCTTAATGTCAATCCGGCGCGCCCTAAGACAGAAGCTCATCAAAAAAGTGAGTTGGGGCAGAAGACACAGCCGAAGTTTAAGGATGAAGCCGGGCAGTATCCCCGGGAAGAGGCAGAACAGAAGAAAACTTGGTTTAGTCCGGTTTTTAACAAGCACCCCGCTTTAAAGGATAGGGGGGTACGCCCTTCCGGGCAGCCAGGGACATATAAAGGCGGCAGGCGCACGCATAGCTATATGAAGCGGCAGGTTTTAGCCGGAGTACAGGAAGATACCAAGCCACTGCGCAGGGGCCAAGATAATCCTATGCGCTGGCGCAAGAAGAAATATAAATCAAGGCCTTGGCAGAAAAGCCCGGGTGAGCATAAACCCTGGGAGAAGGCTGAGGGAGAGGTTCAGCCCTGGAAGAAAGCCGAAGGCGAGTCTAAGCCTTGGCGTAAATCCGAGGGAGGTATCAAACCTTGGAAGAAACCAGCAGGAGATGCTAAGCCTTGGAGTAAAAGCAGCGGACGTGCGCAAAAATCCAGGTTTAAAAGCCACAGAAAACCGGGCGGCTATAAAAAATGAAGTTAAAGTTATGGGAAGATTAAGTTAATGGCCGGGTTAAACAAGGAAAAGTCGCTACAGGAGGCTATGGTACGCTTGGGCGTGCGCGAAGAGGATATTGCAGAAAGATTTATCCGTGCGCAGGGACCCGGTGGGCAAAATGTCAATAAAGTTTCCACCTGCGTATACCTGCGTCATCTCCCTACCGGAATTGAAGTCAAATGCCAACAGGAGCGCTCCCAAGCCCAAAATCGGTATCGCGCCCGGCAAATCCTGCTTAAAAAGATTGAGTGCGCGATTCTTGGAAAGCTTTCCGAAGAGCAAAAGCGTATCGAAAAAATCCGCCGGCAGAAACGAAAAAGGTCCCGCCGGGCTAAATTAAAGGTTCTGGAAGCGAAGCGGCGTCACGGAGCAAAGAAGCTGCTTCGGCGTAGCGTACGGGAAACCGAGGATTAGGGTTTTTGTTTGGGGTAAAATAAAGATGATGAGCAAGACCGATAATGCCTTGAAACAGAATGAGGAGTATTATCGCAGATTAGTCCAGGATGCTAATAGCATCATCCTGCGCATGGATACTAAGGGCAGGATTACCTTTCTTAATAAATTCGCAGAGATTTTTTTCGGATTTAAAGAAAAAGAAATACTGGGCAAAAGCGTAATTGGTACAATAGTGCCGCTTACCGATACTGCAGGAAAAAATTTGGAGGCCATGATTAATGATCTAGTGCATAAGCCGGGCAAGTACGTCAATAATGATAATGAAAATATGCTTCACAGCGGAGAACGCGTATGGATATCATGGACTAACAAGGCATTGTTCGACAAGAAAAAGCAGACAAAAGAAATACTTTGCATCGGTAATGATATAAGTAAGATAAAAGAGGCCGAGGAGCTTCTAAAACAGATGGATAAGCGAAAGTCGGCTTTTGTCGCTAATGTTTCCCATGAATTTAAAAATCCTTTATGCATCATAAGAGAGTCATTATCCGGTATCCTTGATGGTTTGACGGGGGATGTAGACGAGAGCCAGAGGACAATGCTTGCAATCGCCGTAAAAAGCACGGAGAGGCTTATCAGGTTAGTAACCGATCTTCTGGATGTTTCAAAGATAGAGGCAGGGAAGATGAAGTTGAAAAAAGAGCGGATAGATATTGCTGCGCTGGTAAATGAAGTAATAGCTGACAATAATGCCGAGATTTCTAAGAAAAATCTTACCCTTAAGAAAGATTTTTCAAGCAATGTAGGATTTGTCCGGGCAGACAATGATAAGCTTACCGAAGTTATTATTAATTTATTGAGTAATGCTATAAAATATACTCCTCCCGGGGGAAGGTTGACTATCGCGCTTTCCGGCTTAAATAAGGATGTCCGTTTTGAAATATCCGATTCAGGACCGGGTATTGCCAAGCAGGATTTTTATAAGCTATTTGATAAATTTGAGCGCCTAACAGCGGAAAGGCAGGAAGGAACCGGTTTAGGCCTTTCCATAACCAAGGATATTATAGAACTTCATAAGGGTAAGATTTGGGTAGAAAGTGAGGTTGGCAAAGGAAGTAAATTTATTTTTACCCTGCCAAGGGATTTACGGAAATAAATCTTTTTCCATAAGGGGGACAGACACCGGAACAAACCTTCCCGGGTAGTGCAGATAGGGTGCCTTGTTATGTTGCTATCTGATCTGGACGGAGATACCACCTGATAGCATGCCTCATTTTCAATTGACAGAACGTCTTTTTTGAGTTATTATTATTCATAAATTAGCCTAATTGCTAAAGCCTCTACATGTAAAGTAGAGGCTTTAAAGCAAACGGGGGAACCAAATGTCCGGGGCGAATATCCCCAGAGCAGGGGATTAGGGATTCTCAGTCCTAGCCCGACAGCTAACCTCGTAAGCTAGATTGAGAGAATGCAACCAGAGAAAATCATTCTCTGGTTTTTTACTTTATATGGCAAACACAGATTTCTTATTGGCGGTTGTCTTTGTTCCTCTGGTGGGGGCATTTATCCTGCCATTTGCGGGAAGGATTTCTGTCTTCCTGCGTAATTTACTTTCCTTAATTTTTATCCTTGTATCTTTCGCCTGCGCCGTAAAAATGATTCCCCTTTGCCTGCAAGGCCAAACTATGCAATTTAGTTTAGAATTTCCGCTGGGATTTAATTTTATCCTCTACGCAGACAGTTTAGCGGTATTTATGGCGGTTGTTTCGTCGCTCTTAAGCGCAATTATCATAATTTACTCCTTTAGCTACATAGCACATTATGAAAACCAGAATGAGTATTATTCTATGGTTGTGCTTTTTCTGGGGGCAATGATGGGGATTACTTTTTCCGCAAATTTGATTTTCTTATATATTTTCTGGGAAATTACCGCGATTACCAGCTGGCGCTTGATCGGTTTCTTTAGGGGCAAGGCCGATATTTTGCGTGCAGATAAAGCTTTTTTAGTGACCGTGTTTGGTGCGTTAACAATGCTGATTGGTTTTATTGCTATCTTTCAGCAAACAGGTTCTTTTGACCTTAGCGTAATAAAAGAGGTAGTAAGAGCAAGGCCCTTAAGTAACGTTATTATAGGATTAATCCTTGTAGGCATCCTTTCCAAATCTGCAACACTTCCTTTTCATACCTGGCTTCCTGATGCCGGTGTGGCGCCGTCACCGGTAACTGCGCTTTTGCACGCGGCAATCTTAGTGAAAATCGGTTTGTATGTTTTTGCCCGCTTGTTTGTGGTGAATATCAGTTTTGGCGCTTTGTGGCAAAATTACCTACCCTGGATTGCCGGAATAAGCGCGATAATTTCCGCTGCCGCAGCCTTAAAAGAAACGGATCTGAAACGTTTAATTGCATATTCAACGGTCAGCCAGATCGGTTTTATATTTTTTGGCTTAGCTATAAATAATACTATAGGTATTGCCGGAGGCCTGCTTTATATTTTAACTCACGGCTTAGCCAAGGCCGGATTATTCTTATGCGCCGGTATCATCGAGCAGAATACCGGGACTAAAGATATCACCAAGCTCGGAGGATTAATCAAGACTATGCCTTTGACTGCGCTAGCATTTCTTTTTTGCTCTTTTTCGGTAATGGGTATACCGCCTTTTGGCGGATTCTTTGCCAAGTATTTGGTATTTTCCGGAGCAATTTCCAGCGGCAGGATGTATGTAACCGCCTTATTTTTAATCGGCGCTTTTATGACTATTCTTTATCTTTTCCGGGTATTTTTCTTAGTATTCTTAGGCGAGAATAAAATTGAAGCAAAAGAAGGTTCCTGGGGTATGGTTTCTAGCGTGGCCTTACTGGCAGTACTTTCTTTATTGAGCGGCGTATTAGTACGCTATCCGATAAATTTCTTAGAGAATTTTCTAGGGCGTATTTTAGGAGCAGCATAAATGCCGGATACATTTCTCCAATTTTTAGTAATGGTGCCTATCTGCGCTGGCTTGTTAGCCTTAGGCATACCCCGTAGGTTAAAGGGGTTCTTTGCCTTGTTGGCTAGCTTTGCTGTGTTAGCTGCTTCTTTTCTTATTTTTGGCAAAGAGAGCAGCTTAAAGCTTGGAGAAATAGGTTTTGGCATAGCCTTAAATTTCCGGCTCTATCACTTTAGCAGTTTTATTGTGGCAGCGGTAAGCGCATTTACTTTTTTTAGCGCGCTTTATTGCCTGTCTTTTTTTAATAAGAGCAATAATCCGCGCCAATTCCATGCCTATCTTTTATTATCCATGGGATTTACTAACGGAGCAGTGCTGGCAGATAATCTGGTAGCGATGTTATTTTTCTGGGAGGGCCTGCTCTTAGTATTATTTGCGTTGATTAGCCAGTCAGGAAGCAACGCAGCATTTAAGACCGCGATCAAGGCCTTCGTGATCGTAGGAATTTCTGATTTATGCATGATGGCCGGCATTGCCCTTACCGGACGCTTGGCCGGAACACTTAATATTACCGAAATAAACCTTATGCCGCAGGGCTTAGCAGGTATTGCCTTTATATTATTGGTGATTGGAGCGGTTTCTAAAGCCGGGGCTATGCCTTTTCATACCTGGATTCCGGATGCGGCAGTGGATGCGCCGCTTCCTTTTATGGCCTATTTTCCCGCGGCCTTAGAAAAACTTTTGGGCATTTATTTCTTGAGCCGCATCTGTTTGGATTTGTTTAAACTCCAGGCTGGTTCAGGATTGAGTGTCCTGCTGATGAGCCTGGGAGCTATTACCATAATTTTAGCGGTGATGATGGCTTTGGTACAAAAAGACTATAAGCGGCTTTTATCCTACCATGCTATTAGTCAGGTAGGGTATATGATTTTAGGCATAGGAACAGCGCTTCCCGTAGGTATTATCGGCGGGCTCTTCCATATGTTAAATAATGCCTTATACAAGAGTTGTTTGTTTTTTACTGCCGGCGCAGTAGAAAAAGAGACCGGGACTACGGATTTAGCAAAGTTAGGCGGGTTATTCAGAAAAATGCCGTTTACCTTTATTAGTTTCTCTATTGCCGCAGTATCTATTTCCGGCATGCCGCCCTTTAACGGCTTTTTCTCAAAAGAATTAATCTATGATGCCGCTTTAGAAAGAGGGATGATATTTTATTTAGCGGCTTTAGCGGGCTCATTTTTTACTGCGGCTTCATTTTTAAAGTTAGGGTCTGCTGCCTTCCTGGGCCAATCCCGCCAAGAACATAAGGAGGCGAGGGAGGCGCGTCCAACCATGCTTATTCCCATGATTACCCTGGCCTTAATTTGTATTCTCTTTGGCATATTTAATAATCTAGCAATAAAAAAATTATTCCAGCCTGTCCTCTTAGGGAGCCTGCAAAGCAATCATTTCTTTGATTTTCATACAAACATAACCCTTGTTGTCATTACCTTGCTGGTTCTTCTGGGCGCTTTTATACATCATCTGATAGGGGTAAAAATAAATGGCAGCGGGCTTAGAGCAGTAGATCATATTTATCATTTTGCCCCATTTCATAAAATATACGTTTGGCAGGAGAAAAAATATTTTGACCCTTATGAAATCGCAATAAAGCTAGGGCGCAGAATTTCTGATTTGCTTTGGCGCATAGACAGAATGATAGATTGGGTATATGATTCTTTGGTTACCGGGTTGGTTTACACATTTTCCAGGACAATCCATCGCCTGCACTCAGGTTACTACGTAGTTTATCTGATCTGGGCACTGGCGGGAGCGTTTTTAGTGATGTTGTTTGCCTTCAAATAAAAGGAAAGCTATGGCTTCAGTTTTTATTTTAGCCCCATTTTTATTATTAATTATCCTCAACCTGCCATTTAAATTTTTAAGAAGGGGAATTGCCTTTTGGCTGGCTGCCGGCCTGCTTTTGATTCAGATTTTATCCAGCGCGCTGCATCAAAGGATTGCGGCACATATTCCTCCTGATTTGTTAAGGCTATTTTTCTCTTTTAAATTATCGCTGGATACCTTGGCATTAGTTATGCTCTTTACTATCGGGATAGTGGCGTTGGTCGCGCTGCTGGTGGCTAGGGCCACTATGGCTACGGAGCGCCATAAGTTTAATTTTATTAATCTGCTTTTAATCTCTCTGACCGGAATGAACACCACAGTATTAGTCACCGACCTTTTTTCTCTCTACGTGTTCATTGAAGTTACCGCGCTTTCCGTATTTGTGCTTATGGCCATTGAGAAAAATAAATTCGCCATAGAAGGGACATTTAAGTACTTAATCCTTTCTATGATTGCCAGTATATTTATGCTTACTGCTTTAGCTTTCTTTCTGTTGTCCTGCCGGGATATTTCTTTTTCGGGAATCCAGGCTGCATTTTCAGCTCATTCAAATGTTGCCCTGCTCAATGTTGCCGTGATGCTATTCTTATGCGGCCTATTCATTAAGTCCGGGGCAGTGCCTTTTCACGGTTGGGTGCCGGATGCCTATTCTGAAGCCCAGGCAGCAGTATCGGTGCTTTTAGCCGGCATCATTACCAAGGTAGCCGGGGTGTATGTATTGCTTCGCCTTTTTGGCACCGTATTTGTAGTAAGCGCAAATTTACAAAATGTAATTATGTTTGTAGGCGCAGCTTCTATCGTATTGGCCGCGCTGGCAGCTTTCAGGCAGGGCGATATGAAACGTATGCTTGCCTATTCCAGCATCAGCCAGGTAGGATATATTATTCTTGCCTTAGGCTGCGGCACGCCCTTGGCATATCTAGGCGCGGTGTGGCATTTTTTTAACCACGCGATTTTTAAGTCGCTGCTTTTTGTCAATAGCGCGTCCTTGCAGAAAAAATTCGGCTCTACCGATATGGCTATAATCACCGGCATGGGCAGTCAGCTGCCGGTGACCAGCGCCACTTCATTAGTAGGCCTGCTTTCTACCGCCGGGATTCCGCCGCTCTCCGGATTTTGGAGTAAGCTGCTGATTATTATCGCGCTTTTTAGTGCGGGAAAAATTGCGTACGCAGCAGTGGCTCTGTTAACCGGAGTTTTGACTCTGGCATATTTCCTTTTCTTAGAGCGCAACGTTTTTTTTATGCGCACAGATATGACTTTGGAGAGTAAGGGAGGGGTTCCTTTAAGTATAAAACTCTGCGAAGTTCTGCTGGCTGCAATTACCATTGCTGTTGGTTTGGGATTTCCTTTTATTCTTAAAATCTTGCATTACACATGGCTCTGAATTTAATTCTTTTATTCGGTTTGGTATTAGCAGCGGTCTGGACGGTAATGACCATCCGCTTAATCCGCGCTGTGGTAGGCCTTGCCCTGACCAGCGCGATACTTGCGGTGATTATGTACCGCCTCAATTCTCCCCTGGCTGCGGTATTTGAACTTTCTGTTTGTTCCGGCCTGATTTCGGTTATCTTTATTACTACGGTAAGTTTTACTCAGCGTATCAGCAAAGAGAGATTGCTGGTGCGTAGAAGAGAGCGCCTGGCAAAATTCTGGCTGCTGCCGATTATTCTTGTTACTGCCGGGTTATTCCTGATGCAGCACTTAAAGATCCCGGATTTTGTAGTATCTGCGCCTTCCTATAGCCAGGATGTGCGCGAAGTAATCTGGAACTTAAGGCACCTGGATTTATTCGGCCAGATCCTTGTCCTCTTTGCCGGTATTTTTGGGGTCGTGATTTTATTCAAGGAGCAGGATAAATGAGCGTACCTTCTGTTTCAATGTTTAATTATTTTCTGGTTTTTATCATACTGCTTTTTATTACCGGGATTTATTGTATCTTGGTCAGTTTTAATTTGATCCGCGCTCTTATAGGATTAGAGGTTTTAATCAAAGCAGTAACGCTTTTGATTCTTCTTGCTGGTTATATCTGCGGGAGGACAGCCCTGGCCCAGGCCATCGTGATAACCTTGATTGTTATTGAAATTGTAGTAATGGTGGTTGCCGGCGGCATAGCCTTTTGGGCTTTTCGCTATAATAAGACCATAGACCCCAGAAGATTAAGCAATTTAAAAGGATAACTATGAGCCCAGAAATTTTACTCGCACCACCGGCAGCGTTTATCATTATATTCTTTGCTACCGTTATTTTGTCGATAATTCTTGCTAGATTTGCATTCCGTAAGCGGGAAAATTCTTCTGAGTCAGAAAAGGCATATGCCTGCGGGGAGGATTTTAAAGAACACCTGATTCAGCCGGATTACAGCCAGTTTTTTCCTTTTGCTTTTTTCTTTACCATCTTACACGTAGTAGCTTTGGTAATCGCCACCGTTCCTACGGAAACCATTGAGACATTTACCATTGCCGTAGTATATGTAGTCGGTGCAATCATAGGGTTGCTTATTTTGTTAAGGAAGTAAATATGAGCATGCTTACAAAAATAATTAACTGGTCCAGAATCAAATCTCCCTGGATTTTGCATTTTAATACCGGCGCCTGCAATGCCTGTGATATAGAAATTATTGCAGCCCTGACTCCGCGTTATGACCTGGAACGCTTTGGGATATTGTTAAAAGGGACTCCCCGGCATGCCGATATACTTGTATGCTCCGGTCCGGTAACCAAGCAGGTGGAATGCCGCCTAAAGCGGATTTATGAACAGATGCCCGAACCTAAATTTGTAGTAGCGGTGGGGACTTGTGCCTGCAGCGGAGGAGTCTTTAATGGCTGTTATTCAGTCAAGGGCGGTATCAATAAAGTAATACCTGTATCGGTGTATATACCCGGCTGTCCGGCTAATCCAAAGTCGATTATAGACGGTGTAGTAAAATTATTGGAGAGCCTTCCCGCCAAGCGGCTGTAAATGAGGGCGTAAAAAATAATTGCGGAGATGATAAAATGACCCAGGAAGAAAAAATTAAGCAGGAATTAAGCGAAAACTTCCCATTTTTAAAAGACGCAATAATCATTAAAAGAGAAAGACGGATTTTTCTTGATGTTGCTATTGAGCAATGTAGTGAAGTTTTTGATTATCTGGTAAAGAATATGCAATTTAATAAGCTTTCGGCAATCACGGGATTAGATGAAGGCGATAGCTTGGCCGTAATTTATCACTTAAGCAGAGACGGCGCTACTTTGTTTAATCTAAGAACACGCCTATCAAGAGATAACCCTTCCATAAATTCAGTAACCCCGTATTTTTCAAGTGCCGATATTTATGAGAGGGAATTAATGGATTTATTGGGGATAAAAGTTACAGGTTTGCCCGAGGGCCATCGTTATCCTTTAGCGGATGGCTGGCCTAAAGATGATTTTCCTTTGCGCAAGGATTGGAAAAGCAAGGAAAATACACCTGGCCATAAAGGATTGGCCAGTACCCGCAGTGCGCAGGAGGGTCAAAATGCATGATTCAGGCGATATAAAAATTCCTATAGGGCCGCAGCATCCGGCATTAAAAGAACCGGAAAGTTTTTTGGTGACCTTGCACGGAGAAAAAATCACGGCATTCAATGTTAAGATCGGTTACAACCACCGCGGTATAGAGAAAGCCTGCGAAGAGAGGACGTATATACAGGATGTATATCTGGTTGAGAGAGTTTGCGGCATCTGTTCGCATTCGCATTCAACCTGTTTTGTGCAGGCAGTTGAGGAGATCGCCGGTATCGAACTTCCGGCGCGGGCTAAATATATCCGCACCATCATCGCCGAACTGGAGCGTATACACAGCCATCTATTGTGGTTGGGCGTAGCCGGACATGAAGTCGGTTTTGATACATTGCTGATGTACGCCTGGCGGGACAGGGAAGTAGTGATGGATATTTTAGCCCTGCTTACCGGAAACCGGGTAAATTACGGCATAAACACTATCGGCGGCGTAAGGCGCGATATAAAAACCGAGAATATTCAAGAAGTGCTTAAGGGCATGGATATACTTGAAGAACGCACAAAATATTATATAGGAATTGCCCAGGGAGAATCTACTTTGATAAAAAGATTATCCGGCGTAGGCAAATTGTCTTATGAGGATGCAGTCAGGTTAGGAGCAGTCGGGCCTACCGCGCGCGCTTCCGGGGTAGAGCGTGACGTCAGGCATGATGACCCGTATGCTGCCTATTCAGAGGTAACCTTTAAGGTGATTACGGATAAGCATTGTGATGTCTATGGCCGTACCGTAGTGCGGCTTAAGGAGCTGTTAGAGTGCTATAGTATAATTCGGCAGCTCTTAAAAAAAATACCCGAAGGGCCTGTCACTATTAAGGCTCCTCGCAAGATTCCTCAGGGAGAGGCAGTCAGCCGCTACGAGGCGCCAAGAGGGGAGGATTTGCATTATGTGCGCTCAAACGGCACGGAAAAACCTGACCGGGTAAAGATCAGGCCTCC
>Ga0265297_10007296_pt1 | contig 15415 bp, 14 predicted proteins | sample Munlanlwell13791_FD_192502 | JGI IMG/M metagenome (GOLD analysis project Ga0265297, IMG submission 192502) | Leachate microbial communities from a municipal landfill in Southern Ontario, Canada - Leachate well 137-91 | ecosystem: Engineered > Solid waste > Landfill > Unclassified | place... | reverse complement strand
TCGCCGCATTGGCAAGGAGATTTCTAAAAAAGAAGTAAAAAATACTTTGGACCGCCTCGGCTTTGGCATCAAAGAAAGTGGCGAAAATCTCACCATCGCCGTCCCCTCTTGGCGTGCGACCAAAGATGTGTCGATCAAAGAAGATATTGTCGAGGAAGTTTCCCGCATCCACGGATTTGATAATATCCAGCCAGTCCTGCCACCGATCCAAATGGCAGTAGCCGAAAAGAATGCATTGCGCGACATGGAACACCAACTCCGCGATATCATGGCCTTTGGCTGGAACGCCCATGAAGTTTATCTTTATTCTTTTTATAGCCGCGCTCTGATCAAAAAATGCAGCATCTCTGAAGATAACCATGTAATAATCAAGAATCCCATTTCTCGCGAAAACGAGCTGATGCGCATATCCCTGCTGCCCAATCTGCTCAAATGCGCCGAAGATAATCTTAAACATACCGACACATTCACCCTATTTGAAATCGGCCATACATATGCGCATGTAGGCAAGCCGGAAAAAGACAAATTGCCAAGCGAACAGATAAAACTAGCCGTCATAGTTGTCGAAGACCTGCCAGAGCCTTTCTATCGGGTATCGGAAATCTCTCAAAATATTCTTAGAAAACTTGGTGTCCAAGCAAGATTTATAGACAAGAATGCCATATCTGACCAACTACATCCTCAAAAATTTAAGTTAATAGAGACACGGAACCACAATCTTATCGGTCATTTTGGCGAGTTACACCCGGCCATCGCCCAAAATTTTAACTTCGGCAAGAAAAAAGTCGGCTATTTAGAAATTGGCATTAATGATCTTTTGGGAGACCAAAAACTCGACTACGACCTAAAGGATATAAACCGCTTCCCCGTTTCTCGACTAGATGTCGCTGTTCTATTCGACAGGAAAATCTTGGTCGGAGATATTATTCAAAATATCAAAAACGCATCGACGTTTGTCGCTGATGTGCAGCTTTTTGATGTATATGAAGGTAAAAACATCCCAGAAGATAAAAAGAGCTTAGCTCTCCACATCGCCTACCAGTCTGATCAAAAAACCCTGACCAATGCCGAGACAGAAGCCGAACACAAAAAAGTGATCGGCGCTTTGGAGAAAATGGGTGGAAAGATCAGATAACCAAAAGAGGGCTCAAAATAGAACCCTCATGGTAGTCACCTCCTTTTTTTGTCGGCGCCCTTTAAGCAAAGACTGTGGCAGTACAGATTAGCTGCAGAAAGTTCTCCCACGCCGCCAGATCATCTCCAATCGGACCAATGTTCGGTTTTTCGAAGACTGCTGCACCATTGGTCATAAACCGACCGGCGGCGGTCTCCCATCTTTCGCCGACTTGAACCCCTTTGACCTGCCAGCCCCCCTCTGCGGCCTTTTTACGGGCATCGCCTTCGTCCAGACAAAACCCGTATACCAGCCAGCAGCCGGCCCAAGACCCTTTCTTTATCCGGTCTTCGCTTGTGAAAAAATACATCATCGGGCTCCCCTCCTTTTTCGACATTTAAAAAATCCCGCTATCTGCGGGAGTATGCCAATTAGGTTTTTCGCCTAACTAAAACGCTCCCGCTTACAGTAGGATCAGAAGCAAAGCCAGCAATAGCAAGGAAGCTGTCAGTTCAGGCAGCTTTAGAAAACCTTTTGCTATGTACTTAAGCGACTTTGCCATATGTTTCGTTTATTGATTTGCAGTTTAGCAAATGGGGAAAGTGAAGTCAAGAGGATTTTGGAGGCATTAAAAGATTTTTTGTTGATTCAGCCAAAAGAGGGCTCAAAATAGAACCCCCATGGCAATCACCTCCTTTTTTAGTCACGCCTGCATGGCTACAATAGCCGCAGCAACCTCATAAGCGTTGGTGAAGGTATTGGCGTAGGCTGCTACTGTGAAGTGCCACCATCCATTCCTGGTATCCTCATCCGGCCCAACTTTCACCCTCTCAAACATTCTCACACCGTTAGTCATGGATTGCCGAAGACGCCTCTCCTGCAATTCTTCGGGCTGGAAGCTGTAGACGCTCCAGCCTTTCTTCGCGGCTATCTGCAGGGCATTCCTTTTGTTCATGGAGAACCCATGCACAAGCAGGCAGCCCTTGGTCAAACACTGTCCTGTTTTTCTTGCTCTACTTGTGAAATAGTAGATCATTGTTTTCCTCCTTGTTCTGCTATTTTACAACTAGGCTTTTGCCCGACTAAAATACTCTCTTATAAGCCATATATAAGCAGAGAAAGAAAGTGAAGTCAAGGGCTAAAGCATGGTTTAAAAAGTTTTTGAAAAACCAACAGGGCTACAAAAACAACTGGCAGAGAATAAGTTACCGTTTGAGGGCTTATATTATTAGTCACAAAGAGAATTAGAATAGTAATCAAACCCAACAAAAGACTATAAAACACTGCCCGGTTATTTAATTTCCAGTATAAAGAGCCCAAAACAACAGGAACAAGGGCTAGCACAACCCCTGCTAGAGAAAACCCAAGAGTGATAATATCCCGATAAAATACCGCCACAATGGTAACCGCCGCGACACATATCAACATAAAAACACGGGTTAATTTCCTCATAGACTCCTCGCTAAATCTTTTAGTATAGTTTTTTAAATCCCGAGTAAAAATAGAGGAAATCACAAAGGTTACTGTATCAGAAGAAGATAGTGAGACGGCATATAGTAAGACAATTCCCAATTCTTTAAGACCGACTGGAAGAAGCCTGCTAAAACCAGTGATTAAAGCATCTTCTGGAGGAATAGCTGGAAAAAATTGCTTGGTTGCCAAGCCCACAACACTAATAACCAAGGCCAAAATAAAGAGTACTATTGGCGCGTATTTAAATGATTTTTTCAATGTGCGCTCGTCTTTGGCGGCAAATATTCTCTGCCAAACGGCTGGATCAATGAAAATAAGGAGCGAGCCAATAACAAGAAAAGCGATGGTATCGCCTAAACCAATATTCACAATACTCCAGTCAGATACAGGAATGTTCGTTTTGCCAAAAAGGAAAAATGCTACCGAAAAGGTCATAATAAACATGATTATCATTTGAAAAAAGTCTGTCTTAACAACAGCTTTGAAGCCAGCCAAAAGCAAGTAGCTCAAGATGACCAACCCCCCAACAAAGACCCCTACAGTGTAAGAAACAGGGAAAATTATAGAAAATATTTTACCAGCAATTATAAGATTGACGATTAGAAGGCTTAAATATTCAATTAAAAGGAAGATAGAAAATAATAAGCCGTTTTTTCGATCAAAAACCCTGTAAAAATATTCTGACATTGAATATACCCCCAGCTCATCTGCTTTAGACTTGATTTTGGGAATATATTTAAGTAGCAATAAGAACCCCAGGATAGTGCCAACAAAATACCACATTGCCGACATACCATATTTGTAGACATAGGCCGTATAGATAGCTAAGGTTGCACCATCAAAAAAGCCTGCGCTTAAAGTAGCGACTAGTTGGACCCCTGCCACTTTTCGACCAGCAATCATAAAATCTTCTTCCGTCTCCCTATGTGAGGAAAGGATACCAATGGTTATTGCTATAGCAAGATATAAAAAGAAAAAGAAAGCGGCTAACATAAGAAGATGATTTGTGTGAGTAATTAGTAGTTTAGGAAAACTTTCACCTATATAAAACCGTTTTATTCCTTCTCTAATTACAAACTACAAATTACTAACTACTGAAATTTGAGCGAAGCGAAAATTTTTGGCGGAGAGGGGGGGATTCGAACCCCCGCGGGGAATTGCTCCCCCCTACCGGTTTAGCAAACCAGCCCCTTCAGCCACTTGGGTACCTCTCCGGATATGGCTATGTGATGATTTTAACAGAAAAGAAGCAGCTTAAAAAGGTAATTTGTGTGAGTAACCTGTAGTTTGGGAAAATCTTCGCTTATATAAAACTGTTTTATTCCTTCGCTAATTACAAAATACCAATTACTAACTACTGAAATTTGAGCGAAGCGAAAATTTTTGGCGGAGAGGGGGGGATTCGAACCCCCGGTCCGCCATAGGCGGACAGCGGTTTTCAAGACCGCCCCATTCAACCACTCTGGCACCTCTCCTGACAATTTTTAGTTTTTAGGTATTTAGTGTACTTACAATGCGGTTAGTGTCCCCATGTGTCCAAAACAAGAGCAATAAGCCAATACAACATTTCTCCAGAGCCTTATTATAAACTATTCCTTCATTACCAGCAAAAAAGTTTATGAGGCCTATTTCTTCTTTACCAAAATAAATAAACTTGTTTTAAGGTTGTTTGTTTTTTAAGGCGTTTTCAAGGAAACCCTTGTGGTTTGTTTTCAAAAAAATCAAAGCTATAGACTATATTAAAAAACAACTCTTAATTTAACTCAAAACCAAAACCCTTTATATTTAGTGATAACCAGCAGTTTTACACAAACTTTTACACAAGCTCTCGTTTTCTAAAAACCTGTGTTTAATATACAATAAAACTAATACTAATAAGAATATTTATATTTTTATATTGTCTAATAAATACTTTCTCTCTATAATACTGACTAAAGAAATTAACTAAAAACTATGCAGACAATTGTTAACCAAAACGAACTACAGAAAGTTCTGACACTAGTATCGCGAGTGGTAGATTCGCGCAACACATTGCCAATATTGGGGAATGTACTAATAAAAGCGCAAAAAGATAACCTAAAATTCATTGCTACTAATTTGGAGCTGTCAATTAGTTCTCAAATCCCTGCTAAAGTAAAGGAGGAGGGAGAAATTACTATTCCTGCTAAATTGCTAAGCGACTATATAAATCTCGTGTCAGATCAGTCTGTCGAATTTAAAACAAAAGACAACACAACCCTAGAAATAGATACTAAAGAGTCTAACACAGAAATTAAGGGGATAGTGGCCTCCGAATTTCCCATGATCCCTAAGGTTCAGGGCGATAAAAAATTTAAAATAAATTCCTCAGCCCTCTTAAAAGTAATTAATCAAACTGCTTTTTCTGCCTCGCTCGATAATACTCGCCCTGTTTTAAACGGCGTTTACTTCAAGGCCAACAACGGCAATCTTAGTGTTGCTGCCACTGATGGCTATCGGCTAGCAGAAAGGGTTCTGCCCCTGACAGAGGAAAAAGAGAAAGATAAGGCAGAGTTTATCTTGCCCCTGAAGACGGTGGCCGAGCTGAATCATGTTTTGTCTCGTTTTGATGAAAAAGTAATCATCCATGTTACTAAAAATCAGGTTTTATTTGAGCTAAAAGACACTCAGGTTATTTCTCGTCTAGTTGAGGGGAAATATCCTGATTACTCCCCTGTAATTCCCAAAGAGACGAAAACAAAGACCATCGTAAACACCGCCGAATTTATAAAAGCTACCAAGAGGGCATCTTTGTTTGCCAGAGAGAATTCCCATTATATCCGTATAGACGTGGCCAAAGACAAGATCAATATCAGTGTTGATGCTACTCAAGTTGGGTCTAATAAAGCAGAGATTAGTGCCAAGATAACAGGCAAAGAAGGAGAAATAGCCTTAAACGCTAATTATTTGTTAGACGCTCTAGCAAGGACAGAGGAAAAAGAAGTATCTTTTGAGATAAACGACAAATTAAGCCCAGCGGTTATTAGGACGCCAAAAGATAAAACCGGCTTGTATATCATCATGCCGTTAAAAATGAGCTAAATTAGCTTGTCTTCTCTAAGAACTTTGTTGAAAAGCTGCCGCTATAGGCAGGGAGGGTTATTTTGTTTTGGGCGGACCAGTAAAAAACAAGGTCGCTTGTCTGCTGGCGGTATTTAATATCTTGCAGAGTTCCTCCCTTTAGATATTCTTCCACAATTTGATATTGTCCAGCATCTTCCAAAGTAGCTTGAACTATAATGGGTGGCAGTATCCTCGTGTTGTCTATTAGGATACTGTTCCCCACACAAACAATGCTGCTCTGGTTGCTTAAGCGCTGGTCATTTACTGCTATATTTCTTACTCCCACAATTTTTAGCAAATTAGTTAAGTCGCGGATGTCAGCAGCGTGGATTAAGGAGGCATCATCAATAGATAATAAATCTCTTTTTGCTTGAGGAGAATCGTCCAGAATGATCTCTATGCCGAAGCCACTAATTTCTTTAATGCCAACGGTGCGGCGCAGTTTGTCTAGCAGTGATGTCTCTTGTTGATTAATCTCCAAAGAAGCTTCTTTGGAAGCTATTTCTTTCTGTAGGAGAGAAATTTCCCTTTTGAGGCTTTCCTGCCTATTACTTAGAAGCGTAGCAGTCTCTGCTAAGTTAGCGTAGGAATCTTTGATGTCTGGCTGTTTTTTGTATGGCCGTGAAAAAGCCAGCAAAGCTATAAGCAAAAAGCCAACCAGTATTCCCGTGGCGAATAAAGCTAAAAATGCCCTGTTTCTTTTTTTGCTTGTCTTTTTTTTCATGAGAAATTATTTTAACGGCTTTAATATAGCAAAAGTTGCTGTAAATATCTATTTAATAGACTTTTAAGCTATTTCTAGTTAAGATTAAGCGCAGAAATGTTTGTTTTAAAAAAACGAAAAGGAGAGATCGGGCATGAATACCAAAACAGCGTTTAATGCTATTGATGGTGAACGCAGCGAGAGAGCCGATCGGATACACCGACTCTTTCTTGAGCTAGGTGTGAATTTTGCGACGGGAGTGCCATGCGGAGTATTGAAGCACATTATTGCGAACTTTAATAATGATGCAGAAATACTCCATGTGCCGGCCAACCGTGAGTCAGAAGCAATAGGTATAGCCGCGGGAGCATATCTTGCTGGCAAAACACCTATTGTATATATGCAAAACTCCGGTCTTTTTGCTGCTTCAAACGATATTGCATCTCTCCTTATCCCCTACGAGATGCCCATCTTTTTTGTGGTATCTTATCGTGGGTGTGAAGGCGAAGATGCGATTCAACATCTAGCAACTGGTCGGGCGACTGAAGCGCTGCTTCAATCGTTTGGTTTGCCCTTTGTTATTTTTGGTGAGCATGATCTAACGATACTCGTTAAATCAATGTTCAGAGATATGTGCAAAAGCAAACTTCCGACAGTATTGTTGCTGAGAAGGGGGTGGCAAAGATGAAAAGAAAAGAAGCGCTTAAAGTTATAATGACCACGATTAATCCATGCGATGCGGTTATTTCTACTACGGGGTTAATTTCTCGAGAGATTTTCGAGGAATTTGATTCTGAGAGAAATATCTACGCTCCTGGTTCGATGGGGCTAGCATCTTCTATTGGGTTAGGGTTGGCCATTTCGTTCTCCGACAAGAATGTTGTGGTAATTGACGGTGACGCAAGTCTTCTGATGAACCTCGGCACCATTGTAACAATCGGCAATAGGCGGCCAGCCAATCTACTTCACATCGTCATTGATAACGGTGCTTACGGTTCTTGCAGTGAGGAGCGATCGATGTCCAGTTCAGCTCATCTTGATAAGCTGGCGCAGAATGTCGGTTATCGTTATGTGCGAATGGTTAGTGGTCAGGATGAATTAAGGCGTGCTATACTGTCGTTTGGGCAGGGCCCCGGATTCATTCTGGCAAAAGTTAAACTAGGTGGACGTCGCGACTTTCGCCGTCCACTGAATCTGGCTGACATCAAGAGCAGATTTATGCTGTTCTTGCACCAAACATAGAAAGGAGAGCAATCATGATGTTTCAAGGAAATAAAGTCTTCAATGCGTCATTCGACGTATTTGCCAACAACTATCATTCCGTTCGTCCAGGCTATCCGGCTCAATTATTTGAGGATGTCAGGAGACAGTGCGGAATTGATAGTAACTTGCGAGTGCTGGAGATTGGCGCTGGTAGTGGTATTGCAACCGTTGAGTTAGCCAAGCTTGGTTGCCATATCATCGCCATTGAGCCTGGTGCTCACCTTGCAGCGATCGCCAGAGAGCAGACCAAGAAGTTCGAGAATGTAGAAGTGAGCGAAATGACATTCGAGGACTTTCGATCCACCGATAAATTCGACACCGTCTTGGCTTTCACAGCTTTCCATTGGCTTAGCAAGGGAGACAGGTTTCAGCAAGTCTTGGATTTGCTGAATGACTCTGGTAACCTCGTATTAGTTTGGAACAGCTTCTTCCAGAGTGATTCTCCGGCCGTTGTTGATATTAACATGGCCTACCGGGAATTTTTACCGGACATTTACTCGAAGGAATCAAGAGTCGTCGATGTGAATGAGGGAGTTTTGTTAAAACTGAACCAGCGAGAGCAAGAGGTTGTTGCTAACCCGTTGTTTTATCCGGTTCTTCTGACAAAATACCTCACTATATACAACTATGACGATCAGACGTATCCGAAGCTGCTCAACACCTTTCCGAAGATTGTTGAGATAGAGGAAGAGAAACGCCTAAAGTTTCTTGGGCATATCGCCGAAATCGTCAAACATCACGGGAAGATTTCTGTGCCAGTTCTTACCACCCTGATCGTCTGCCAAAAAAGGAACAGCTTCATTAAGGCGGTAGCAAATCCCAAAGGGGGGTCATGAAATATGTTGAGCATTGGCATGATCGCGCGACTCGCCGAGAACTACGGGGTACCTCTGGAGGATGCTCTGTTTATTGCTCTTAACATCAATGGCGTCAATCTCCAATGCAACTACAATAGGATGCGGATGGCTTTCCGTTTGGCTGAAGTCGATCTGTTCGAGTATGCCAAGCAGCGCGGCGAGCTCGATTATTATTTTGCTTTACCGGTGAACCAAAGTAGCCCGTTTATTCTGGCCACTGATAATGTGTTGCTGTTGCAAAACACGGTTATCGGACAGGCAATCGATCCAACGGAAGACATTTGCGACTCTCATTACCCCCGGGGGAAAGGAACGTCGCTAAATATCAACCCAAACTCACGAACTTCATGTCGCGGTTGTCAATTCTGTTATACTGCCTATCAAGTTCCTTGCGATCGAAAACGGTTAAAAACCGATTCCGATCTAAGGGAGTTCTTTGAAGACTGGATGCACAAAAATGGGCTAACCAATCTGTCCCATTTAATCCAGATATCAGTTGTTACTGGCTGCTATGAGAACGGCGACGAGGTCTGCCAATTCTTGTGCACCTTGAGAAAGGTGCTGACAGAATACCAATTCGTCGGCAAGGTTTTCTACCTTGGCTCTCAAATAACAACCAGAGAACAACTAAGCAGCATAGCAGAGATTAAGCCATTTATCATTTGTTTCTCGCTAGAGACATTCGAGCGCCGTGATCTGCTAAGAGACAAAAAGAGGCTAGTCAGCCTCTCTAGCGCCTGTGAGTCGATGGATTTCGCCCGAGAGCTGGAGTTTGAGGTGAACTTCTCATACATCGTTGGTATGGAATCGCTGCGCGTGATCGAGTCCTGCTTCAACCGCCTGAAAGATCATATTAACAGGTTCCCCATCGTGAATACTTTGCAGATGCATAAGTATCATGAGAAAAAACTCATGGCTCCATGCGCCGATCGCATGGAGTATTATCTGGAAGCAAGGCAGATTATAGAGCGGATTTTTGCTCAAACGAGTATGAGACCGCTGGTTTGGGAGGATTACCGAAGTCTGTGGTTCTTAACTTTCAACAAGGAGCCGCTCCATGGGCTTCGGACTCCCTGATACGTCCGATCATATGGGTTGCACTGTCTTTCTTAAGGTGGTGCAACCCTTTTATTTTTAAACAATTTTCTTAGTAGTTAGTCTGTCTATTGGGTAGATTAGTTCCAATATCTCTAATACCAAAGGGTCGACATTAAAATCTGTCCACTTTTTCCTTGACTTCCATCTTCCCGCTTATTTATAATAAGCATTACTTGATATTAGTTAATCCTTTCCCCTGTTTCTTTAGACAGGGCTTAAGGCCATGAAAGGAGATCTTATGTCTTATTTTAAAACCTACGAATTAACCGTTATCTTCGACGCTTCTTCCGGGGAGTTAGCTGCCCAGAAGGAAGCAGACCATATTGCCGAGCAAATTAAAGGCGGCTTTGATTTTTTGTTTCAGGAAAGTTGGGGTATTCGCCGGCTTACCTATAGGATCAAAAAAAATCGGGAGGGCTTTTATGTTATTTACGGCTTTAGTGGAGATCCGAGTCTGCTTCAAGACTTTGAGCAGAACCTAAAATTAAACAATCAAGTCTTGCGCCATCTTCTTTTGGTGGTGCCAGCCGAGTACCACTTTGTCATAAAAGAAGAAGCAGACAAGACAAAGGCCGATAAAGAGACCAGGCCGATCGGTAAAGTTGTTTATAAGAGAAGAGAAAAAGAAGATGAGGGAAAGAAAGTTGTTGCGCCGAAAGAAGATATATTAAAGGAACTCGAAGAAGGCGCTGACCGTGAAGCAGAACAAGCTCGCCCCATGGCAAGCCCAGAAGTAGAGCAGATTCGCGCTGTGGCAGAGCCGGAAGTACAGCAGGTTCCTTCTGTGGCAGAGCCGGAAGTACAGCATATTCAGCCCACAGTAAGCCCAGAAGCAGAGCAACCTCATGTTGAAGTAGGCCAACAGGTAGAAGAAGCGGTTGGGGAGGAAACGGTAAAAGTTGTTGAAGAGGCCCAGTCGTCAGTGCCTCTAGAAGAAGTGTCTGACAAAAAAGCCGTGCAGGTCGATAAAGACAAGAAGCTCTCTATCGACAAGCTTGATGAAATGCTAGACAAGCTTTTAGACGAATAAACGCCTAAATATATAATTTAACCAGCAAAGTTGATGCGCAATGTTAACAAGGTTATATTGATCGGCAATCTTACCAGGGATCCGTTAGCTCGCCAGACCCAAAACGGCCAAGTTATTACCACTTTTACTGTTGCCACTAATCGCTACTGGGTCAGTTCCAGCGGTGAGCAGAAGTCATCTACTGAGTTTACCGACGTAGTTGCTTGGGCCAAGCTTGGCGAGATATGCTCCAAATATCTTAGGAAGAGCAAATTAGTTTATATAGAAGGTAGACTAAAAACCCGCCAATGGGAAACAGAAGAGGGCGTTAAACAGCGCCGTACAGAGGTGGTGGCGACTAATATGATTATTTTAGACAAACGATCGAAGGACGATGTTGATGGTGACGAAATTGCTCTAGAAGAAGGTGGTTTCTCTGAAGAGGAACTAGACAAGATTGTATCTAGCGATAAAGAAATGTCGTCAGAGATGGCCGCGGATGAGACGAAAGACGATGAAGACGGCTTACAGATGGAAGGAACCGATCTGCCTTCTTAAACTTAAAAACCCACCTCATATGCTTTCTAAAGAACCAAAAACCTGCTATTTCTGCCAGCACAGCCCAAACTACATAGACTTTAAAGATGTGGAGCTTTTGAATAAATATATCTCTATGTATAAAAAGATTTTGCCCAGGCGCTATAATGGGAACTGCCAGAAACATCAAAAGATGCTAGAAAGAGCCATCAAAAACGCCAGACTTATGGGGCTGCTCCCCTTCAAAGTATAACAGTTCGTCGAAGGCGAACTGGACCAGAAACCTAAAACAAGAAACGATTAACCAAATTGTCTTTATTCTGCCAGCTTGGGAAATTGTTATTAGTTAACTGTCTCCAGTTCAAATCGCTGCTTTTTCATCCGAGGTACTTAAGAGCCAGCGTAGCTTCCTGACGCGTAGCGAAAATATTTTGGGGTCCCCACGAGCCCAAAGCGAGCGTAATGAGCCGACGAGTACCCTTTATGGGTCGAGGAGGCGAAATGAAGCGCAGCGACGGCTCGAAGAATATAGTTTTTTCATCCGAGGTACTTAAGAGCCAGCGCAGCTTCCTGACGAACCCCTTTATGGGGTGAGAAAGGAAGCGGAGCGCCAGCGACGGTGCCGAGGATAGAGGAGGCGTGGCGGAGCTAGCGAAGCTTTATCGTATGCGATAAAGCGCAGCAGGCGTAGCCCACAGTAAAAAACCAAAATACGCGAGTACGCGGAAGCGCAGGCGAGATAGCTTTTGGCGCGTGTAGCAAGTCAAAAGCGTATATCGAGCCGAGAACCACGTACGAGCGAGAGGAGGGATTCCGGAACACCGCAGTTTTGCCGCTTGCGGCAAAACGAAGGTGTGGAGGCAATCCCGACGAGACGAGCCACCTTAGCTCAGTTGGTAGAGCATCCCCATGGTAAGGGGAAGGTCGTCGGTCCGAATCCGACAGGTGGCTCCAAAAATTTTCGCTTCGCTCAAATTTCAGTAATTAGTAGTTTGTAGTTTGTAATTAGCGAATGAATAGAACATTTTAGAAATAGGTGAAAATTTTTCCCAAACTACTAACTACTCACACAAATTACTCGCCAGTGCGCCGTAGGCGCACTAGAATCTAGTAACTAGAATCTAAAAATAGCCGAGTTTTTTCATCCGCCTTGGCGGGTTACCAAAAACCGGGTAGGTGCGAATTTATTCGCACTTCAAAGTCGCTCTATTTACTAGCCCACATCCTAAATATCCTAATCGCTCCTAATAGTCCTAATAATCCTTCTCTTATGTTGTCTATCAATGATCTGCGTATCGGCACTATTATCGAAATGGGCGGCCAGCCCTATATTGTAGTTTTTTCTCAACACAGTAAGCAGGCTCGAGGCGGCGCTGTGATGCGCACCAAGCTAAAGAACATTCTTACCGGTCAGGTAAAAGAAGAGACTTTTCAGGGGAATGACAGAATTCAGGAAGCTGATATTTCTCGTGGGAAAGCTCAATATCTCTATAACAGCGGTGGCGAGTATTATTTTATGAATAACAATAGCTACGAACAATTCAATCTAGGCGAAGATATTCTCGGTGATCAGAGCAGCTATCTGGTGGAAGGGATGGAGGTAGATGTGCTTAATTTTAACAATCAACCAGTTTCTGTCGAGCTGCCGAATAGTCTACCTCTCAAGGTTGTAGAAGCCGAGCCAGGTCTTCGTGGCGACACTGCATCTGGCGGTACCAAAAAAGCCAAGTTAGAAACCGGAATAATTATTCAAGTGCCGCTTTTTATTGAAGAGGGCGATATTGTAAGAGTAGATACGCGCGACGGGCGCTATTTAGAGAGACTAAAATAAAAAAACTGTGTTTATGGCTTAATACAAACATTTATAGTTGATTTTTAATCGTTGTTTAAGGTATAATTCATCAAAATAAATACACATGAAAATTTTAGGCCTTGACCCAGGAACAGCCACTACCGGCTTCGGTCTGGTAGAGACAGATAACCGTGACTATAAATCTATAGACTACGGTTGTATCAAGACTCCATCTGGGCTAGATCCTGGTAGTCGCCTGCTGATCATTAAGGAGGATCTACAGACACTGATTGATAGATATCAGCCTGACTTAGCGGTAGTCGAGGACATTTTCTTTGCAAAAAACGTTAAGACAGCTATTCAAGTTGGGGAAGCTAGGGGGGTTATTCTAGCTACTTTAGCCGAAAAAGGTATCGTTACCCATTCTCTAAAACCAGTGGAGATAAAAAAAGCGATCGTCGGCTACGGCCACGCTACCAAAAAACAAATGCAAGAAATGGTCAGCAAAATTTTGCATTTGGAAAAACCGATTTCCTCTGATGATGCTGCCGACGCTCTGGCCCTTTGTTTAACCTTTCTGCAAACCAGTGGACATTAAACAAGCTCTTGATTTCGGGAAAAAGAAACTAAAAATGGTAGGCATAGAAACCGCTGTTTTGGATAGCGAGGTGCTTTTAGCCAATGTTCTAGACAAAGACCGCCCTTATTTATATACCGACCCAACTAAGAATCTCGCTAAAAAGCAAGAATGGCATTTCCGTCGGTTTATTGCCCGCCGATCTAGGCATGAGCCTGTAGCCTACTTGATCAATGAAAAGGAATTTTTTGGCCTAAAGTTTTACGTGGATAAGAGAGTATTAATCCCCCGCCCAGAGACAGAGATATTAGTGGAAGAGATTTTAAAGCTTAAAAAAATTCCTCGCACGATTGCTGACATAGGAGTTGGCAGCGGCTGTGTTTCTGTTACGCTAGCGAAGTATCTGCCTAAAACCAAGATTTTTGCTATCGACATATCTGTGACAGCGTTAGCCTGTGCTCAAAAAAATATAAAGAAATTCCAGGCTAAAAATGTAGATCTACTTTACGGCGATATGTTAGAGCCGTTGCAAGGCAAAGTAGATGCAATTGTCACCAATCTTCCTTACATCTCCACTAAGAAACTAAAAGAAGAACAGGTCAGCCGGGCGGTGCGTTTTGAGCCTAAAATTGCTTTGAATGGCGGACCTACTGGGTTGGAGCTTTATAAGAAAATGTTTGCTCAGGCTCGCGCCCATCTAAACAAAGAAGGTTTAATTATCATAGAGATCGATGAAGAGCAGCAGGAGTTGATCAAAGACTTAATTGGTCGCTACTTCCCGAGGGCTAAAGTTTCTTTCAAGAAGGATTTGGCAGGATATATGCGGGCAGTGAAAATCCAAACCTAGAAAGATACAAATTATTTATTTCCCGCTTCCCCAAGCCATTTCTCCCTAAAACGTCGACGGCAAATTAATAGAAAGATGTGAAAGATAAGGAAGATATGAAAGATAAGAAGGATTATTTATCGTAGCGGTTAGCCTCAAAGTCCTTCTTATCTTCCTTATCCTTATTCTCCTTCTTATTCTTTCCTTGTTAATTTCCTGCCGCATTTTTTAATCTGCCGATGAAGATCTACTGGAAAATCACATCACAAGATGTGATTTTCTCTAAAGGTTTTTTGCATTTTTCACTCACCCAAACAGACGGAAATGGCTACCCACAGCCACGAAACCGTGTAAAGTTGCTTTGCAAATGACTTTTTAGCTTAAATACGCCCCAAACTCCCTGTTTTTTTCCTTGATTTTCACCAAATCAAAAGTGCCGTGCATTTTTCTGAAAAAAGTCAGGACTATTCCGCTTGCCTAAGCCGAAAACATCACATCAATAAACTGTTTATGGCTTATCTAAGCTATAAAGGCCACGGTAACAGGCCACTGGTAACAGACAAACTAAACCAGCTTGTTAACTACTCCGTAGCCCGTCACCCGTCACCCGTTGCCCATTTCACTGCTTAACTGTTTACTGCTATACTGGTGCCATGGCTATCCAAAAACACAAAATTTCTTCAGAAATAAACCGCATAACCGCTTTATTAGTTATTACTGCCATTTTTGGTGTCATGATTTTTTGTAAGTTGTTCTATCTACAAATAATTCGTCATGGAGAGTATAAAGCCCTTGCTGAACAGCAGCACTGGAGCACGGTATTTATTCCTGCCACGCGAGGCGAGATTTTAGTGCGCGACAGCCGTAGCGGAGAGCTGTTCCCCTTGGCTACTAATCTGACTAACTACTTGCTTTATCTTGATCCTCTTCTACTAAAGAAAGAAAATATCTCCAATCAAGTGGTGGATAGTTTGGCTCCCCTACTCTTGGACAAATGGTTGGAGAGCAAGAAAAGTGAGACTACTGACCAAGAAGATAAGCAAGAAAAGCCGACAGACTGGCTTTCCGAGTACAAAAAAGACCTA
>Ga0265297_10007295_pt1 | contig 15415 bp, 12 predicted proteins | sample Munlanlwell13791_FD_192502 | JGI IMG/M metagenome (GOLD analysis project Ga0265297, IMG submission 192502) | Leachate microbial communities from a municipal landfill in Southern Ontario, Canada - Leachate well 137-91 | ecosystem: Engineered > Solid waste > Landfill > Unclassified | place... | reverse complement strand
TGATGTTTCCAATGAAGCTTGCGGGTCTGGCGCTGGCAACGTCTCTTTCAGGAATCAATACAACTCTAATTCTTTTCTACCTTCTCATCAAAAAAATCGGCTCTTTTGACGCAAAAGAACTCGGATTTTCTTTCCTGCGCATATTCCTGGCTACGCTTGCAATGGGGCTGGTATGTTTCGTTGTCAGCCAACATAAGATTCTGCCTGTCGGCAACACCTTATACAGGCTATTTGAATTAAGCATACAGCTATCAATCGGCGTAATCTCTTACGTCATCTTCTGTTTTATCTTCCGGGTAAGGGAGATGCACGAACTCTGGAACTGGCTCATTAAACGAAAGGTTTAGCGTGGTGTCGAGTCTTGCTTTTCGCAGCACCGCTCGGTTTTCCCCACCGAGGAAAACCTCGCTTGGAGTTTATGCTCGCTCGCCCTCACGGGCACCCTGGCCGCTCGCATAAACTACATGCTGCTCAAAGCAACCCTCCCCACCCCGCCAATAAGTAGCGATTGTTTTGCAGTCAATAAGCGTAATTTATGCAGAATGAGATGTTCTTATTAGGTTTTAACTAAGGAGGTTAATTGTGATTATTACTTGGGCGTTAAGTATATTTATTGCTATTGTCTTCTACCACATTGTTCGTTTTGGTGCGAATTCCTTAGATGCTTTTTTACCAGGGTGGATAACAACTCCTGTATATATTTTAGGTTTCTTATGGCTTATTGGGTGGTTTATGAGATCTATATTTGATAAAGATAGAGAATTACTATATGACTTATCAGATGATATTAATGAAATTAAAAGAAAATTAGGACTCAGAACAGAGAACAGAACTCAGAGACAGCGGGATGAAGCAGATAGAAAATATATAGAAGAAGAGGCAGGTGAAGGAAGAACCCCAGAGAGTTTTAAGAAGGAATGGGGTTTTTGGGAGTTTCATCGCAATAAAGGATGGATAAAATATTACACGGACCAATATAAGAAAGCGCATCCGAAAAAGACGATATGCCCGAAGTGCCATAAATTTGATAACGAGAATGAAAGCGGTATTTGTGTTGATTGCGAAATTAAGGTAGTTTCCTCAGGAGAATTTAATAAAGAATAAATAAGAAACAACTTGGGAGTTTCATTTTAGCGGGTTGATTGGGGTGGTTTTGAGACGCACGTTAGAAAATTTGAGCGGGCAGGGTTTGTATCGTTTGGGATCGGTTTCCAAGAACGAAAATTTTCTCCGAGCGAAGATTTTCCACGCCGGGGGAAATCGAGCGGTGCGACGAAAAAACACCCCAAGCCAGACCCGCTATAAAGGAGAGTCAAGATGACGAGGATCCAGAAGTGGTTTATGATTATTGCGATGTGGGCGGTTATCTTGTTTTTGATGTTCGCGTTCTATTGGATGATGATACGGCCTGCGAAAATCAGGCAGATGTGCGCTGCCAGGGCAAAGCGCGTCTCGGCAGAGAGCAAAGGCAGCGTGTCCGCCATGCTTGAGATAAACCGCGCCATATACCTGGATTGCCTAAGGTGTAACGGGATAGAGAAATAATGACTGATAGGATGGTAAAAGATAAGGTCAGAGATTTGCCTGAATCGCCGGGGGTCTATATCTTCAAGGACCCCGCTGGCGAGATTATCTACATCGGCAAGGCAAATAGCCTGAAGAAGCGCGTCAAGACATATTTCAGCCGCCTGCTTGATTCCAAGACCCAGGCAATGGTTTCTAAAATCTGCGATATGGAATACCGGCTGACTTCTTCGGAGAGCCAGGCGCAGATATTAGAGGCAGCCCTTATCAAGAAACACCAGCCGCAATACAATATTAATCTAAAAGACGACAAGTCCTTCCCCTGGATCAGGATTACCAACGAGGAATTCCCGATAGTTTCTATTGCCAGGAGGAAGAAGTCCGAGCCGCAAGGAGAAGCGGAATACTTCGGGCCATACACCAATGTTGATTTGCTGCGCCAGGCCTTTAAGCTGATGCGCCGGATATTCGGGTTCCGCTCCTGCAGGAAACTCCCCAAGAACGAATGCCTTTATTACCGCCTGAAGCTTTGCCCTGCGCCCTGCACCGCCAGGATAAAGCAGTCAGAATACCGCGAGATTATCAGGGAAATAGAGATGTTCCTGGGTTTCCGTTACGAGGAGCTTATCAATAAACTGAGCGGCAAGATGAAGGAAGCGGCGGATAGCAATGATTTTGAGGGGGCTGCGCGCATCCGCGACCAGATTAATGCCCTGGGAGCCATCGGAAACGTTTCATCCAGCGCCGCATCATATAACGAGCTTGAGGATTTAAAGGGGCTGCTTGGGCTGGGGGAGCTTCCGGAGAGGATTGAGGCTTTCGATATCTCCAATATCCAGGGCAAGTCTGCCTGCGGCTCAATGGTAAGTTTCTGCAAAGGCAGGCCTGACAAGAATAATTACCGCCGCTTCCGCATCAAGAATGTCGAGGGCATTGATGATTATAAAATGATAGCAGAGGTTGTAAGTAGGCGTTACCTGCGCCTGATTGAGGAGAAACTTTCTTTGCCTGACCTTATCCTGATTGACGGAGGCAGGCAGCACCTTTTGGTGGCCAAAAGAGAGCTGGATAAACTGGGATTGGATATACCCTTGGTAAGTATTGCCAAGGATAAGGAAAATATCTATACTAGGGAGAGCGATTACCCTATCCGCCTTGACACTGATACTCCGGCGCTTAACCTCATCCGCCGCATCCGGGATGAGGCGCACCGTTTTGCCGTAAGCTACCACCGTATTTTAAGAAGAAAAAAAGTGCTGGGTAAGTAGGCCGAGAAAAGAGTATAATATTATGCGTCCCAAGGATATTAAGCTAACGTCGCTGGAGAAGAAGGTATATGCCGCGCTTTTGGGCATACCGCTGGGTGAGGTGCGCACCTACGCTTGGCTGGCACGCAAGGTGGGTAAGCCCAGGCACAGCCGCGCCATCGGACAGATTCTTAAACGTAACCCTTTTCCGTTATTTCTGCCCTGTCACCGCATTATTAAGAGTAGCGGCCAGATAGGGGGATATGCCTTTGGCGTAAAGACCAAGAAGCAGCTCCTTAATCTGGAAAAACAGATAAGACAATGCTTAGCGAACAAAGAATAAGGGGTATCCTCTTTTACGCAAGCGTGGCGGTATTCTTCGTTTTTCTGCCTTTTGTGCTTTCATCCGCGCTCGGCTACAGATTTGACCGCCGCAATTTAAAATTCACGCGCAGTGGGCTTATCTTCATCAAGACGCAGCCCTCAGGGGCGAACGTTTACCTGAACGGCAAACTGCTTAACGATAAGACCCCGGTCACTATCAACGAGTTGCTGCCTGGCAGATACCGCATTCGCCTTGAGCTGGAAAGGTATTATCCCTGGTCAGACGAAGTGACGGTAGAAGCCGGTAAGGCCACGCCGCTGGATAAGATTATCCTTTTTCTGCTGAGGCCCAACGTCAAGCAGGTCAACAGGGACAGGTTCCATTCTTTCTGGATTGACGAGGAGCGCCAGCTCGTATATTACATAAATAGCGAAGAAAACGCCCTCTATAAGTCAGACCTGGCAGGTGAGCGTTACCAGAAACTCGCAAATCTTATTGTGTTTTCCACGTCCCCCCTTAAATACAAGGTTTCGCTTGAGCGCGGCAGGATACTTTATTGCAATAACAATCAACTTGCGGTAACGGATATCAACCCTGACGACAAGTTCGGCGGGGATTCATTCTTTGTAATCAATGAGCCCGATTCAGAGGACTGGGTGCTGGATGCATTTTGGCACTCCGACGGCTACCATATCATCGTTGTAAGAAAGGGCCGCATTGACGTTACCGAGGCCAGGCCTAGGGCAAAGGCAGTGTTGCTTACGCGGCTTAACAATAAAAATACCACTGCTTTCTACGATGTGCGCAGCGATACCCTTTATTTTCTGGACCTGGAAGAGGCAGCGGACGGCAATACCTACGATAACCTCTACAAGATAGAATTAAGCCCGTGGAGTTTCCCGTGGCAGGACCTTATTAAACGCAGGCACAATGGAACGAAGCCTTAAGATCAAGAGAACGCTTGAAGTCATGCCCGGTGCAATGTCCTGGGGGATAATTCTGATCCTGGTCATTCTGGCAGCACTGAGGCCCGTGTTTTGCGCTGCCCTGGTTATTACCTTTGATTTTTACTGGATTGTGCGCACCCTTTATCTTACCACTCTTTTGGTCTTGGCACATCAGAAGTTGCGCTGTCAGAAGAACCGTAACTGGCTGGCAGACTGCCAGGCGCTCAAGGCAGGTAAAAGCTGGCAGGTTCTCTATCACCTGGTTATCTTCCCGGTTTATAAAGAAGGGTTGGATATCTTGCGGCCGTCACTGGCGGCGATACGCGACACCAATTACCCCAAAGATAAGATTATCGTAGTAATGGCTTTTGAAGAGCGCCACCAGCCTTCCCGTCAGGCATCAGAGGCATTGGAGAAGGAATTCAAGGGTTGCTTTTTCGGTTATCTTACCAGCATGCACCCTGACGGGCTGCCGGGTGAGGCCCGCACCAAGGGCGCTAATGCCACCTGGGCGGCAAAGAAAGCAAAAGATTTCCTGGATGCCAAGGGTATAACTTACGAGAGGGTGGTGCTTTCTTGTTTTGACGCCGATACCTGCGTGGAGAAGGAATATTTCGGTTGCCTCAGTTACCATTTCCTGACCACGCCTGATCCGCACCAGGCAAGTTATCAACCCATCCCGGTCTATAACAACAATATCTGGAATGCACCCTCTTTGGCCAGGCTGGTTGAGATTAGCTCTTCTTACTGCCAGATGATTGAGAGCATGCGGCTGGAAAAATTCGTGACCTTCTCCAGCCACAGCATGAGTTTTAAAACCATCGTGGATATCGATTACTGGCCGGTGAATATGATATCCGACGATTCTGTGGTTTACTGGAAGGCGTTCATCTTTTATAACGGTAAGTACCGGGTAGTGCCGCTTTACATTACGGTTTCCATGGATGTGGCATATTCCAGCAATCTTTTTAGGACCATTGCGGTCCAGTATAAGCAGAAGAGGAGATGGGCCTGGGGGGTGGAGAATTTTCCTTTTGTGCTGAGCCGTTTTCTCGACAATAATAATATCCCTTTTCTCCTGAAGGTGCGGCGGGCATTCCATCTCCTGGAGAGCCATGTTACTTGGGCGATCTGGGCTGTTATTATTACGTTGCTGGCGCCGCTTCCGGTGCTTCTGGGAGGGGCTTTATTCCATCAGATGCCCATTGGTTACAACCTTCCCTTGATTACCGGGCTGCTTTTAAGGTTTACCCTTGGAACGAGCCTTGTCTGGATATTGCTTAGCCGCACGATGCTGCCTCCGAGGCCCAGGGATGTGCCGTGGTTCAAGAACATCGTTATGGTTCTGGAATGGGTTATCGTGCCGCTGGTCATCTTAATACTCGGCTCGACTCCGGCATTGGACGCCCAGACCAGGCTTGCGCTGGCCAAGTACATGGAATTTTATCCTACCGAAAAGAAACGCAAAGTGGTATAATAATTTATAATTTCAATCAGGAGGTATTAATGGATATCAAAGGTTACCTAAGGATGATGGTAGAGAAGAACGCCTCGGATATGTTCTATCGCACAGGTTCCAACGTGCGCATGCGCATTGACGGCAAGGTAGTAAGCGTGGATGAGCGCATGGTTACCCTTGATGAGGTTAATGACGCCGTTAAAGACCTGACCTCAAACGAGCTGAAGGATTTTTTTCAGAGGCACCTGGATGTGGATTTCGGCATATACCTGCCAGAGCTGGGGCACCGTTTCCGTATCAGCATCTTTATGCAGCGCAACTGGCCGGCGCTGGTTATCAGGAATATCCGCTCCGATGTCCAGACCTTTGAGGAGCTTAATCTTCCTGCGGAGGTGTTGCGTAAATTGTCTCTTGAGACCCGCGGACTCATCCTTTTGACCGGCAGCGCCGGGAGCGGCAAATCCACTACCATCGCCAGCATGATAGGATACATCAACCAGGAGAGCCACAAGCATGTCCTTACGGTGGAAGAGCCGATCGAGTTTACCTTCAAGGACAGGAATTCCATCGTCAACCAGAGGGAACTGGGGATGGATGTTTCTTCCTATGCGGTGGCCCTGCGCGCCTTTACGCTGCAGAGCCCCGACGTTATCTACATCGGCAATATCCGCGATTACGAGACCATGGCTGCTGCCCTGACCGCAGCTGAGATGGGGGTTTTGGTTTTAAGCACCATGCATACCATCAATGCCAGCCAGACGGTGGAGAGGATTGTGAATTTCTTCCCTCCGCATCAGCACCAGCAGACCCGTACGCAGTTATCTTCTTTGTTAAAAGGCGTTATATCGCTGAGGCTCGTCCCCTTAAAGGACGGTCCGGGCCGTATGCCGGCTTACGAGACCATGCTTCTTACGCCTACCATCAGCCGCCTTATTCGCGAAGGAAAAACCTGGGAGATACCCCAGTTCATAGAGGATGGTTTAATCTTCGGGATGCAGTCATTTACCCAATCGCTTATCAAGCTGGTGCGCGAAGGAAAGATCAGCGAGGAAGAGGCCTGCAGGGTAGCAGATAATAGCGATGAATTTCTTTTAGCCCTGAAGGGCATCAAGCGTTTGTAATCGATAATCAAGAAGGGGGTCGCAATGCTAGAAACTATCGCGGAAAAACTTTCCTATATTCAGACTCACCTTGAGCAGCTTAGAGGTTATCTTTGACGTTGATAACAAAAAAAAGCTGGTAGATGAATTATCTTCCCGGATGTCTGACCCGGGTTTCTGGAACGATACCGAAAAATCCTCCCAGACTGTAAGAAAGCTTAAAATTCTTAAATCCGCGGTAGAGCCATGGCAGGAGGCTTTCCGTGAGTACCTGGAATTAAAAGAACTCGCGGATATTACCGACGCCAGGGATGCCGGGTTACTGGAGAGCCTCGCCCAGAGCGCCGAAAGCCTCATTAAGAAGATAGATAAGCTTGAGTTCGCCAGTCTCTTAGACGGCGAGTTCGATCCGAACAACGCAATATTAAGCATTAACGCAGGCGCCGGGGGAACCGAGTCCTGCGACTGGGTAGGGATGCTTTTTCGCATGTACAACCGCTGGGCAGAGAGGCGGGGTTGTAACGTCAAGGTCATTGACGTCCTTTTCGGAGAAGAGGCGGGCATCAAAAATGCCATGCTCCTGGTTGAAGGAGAATATGCTTATGGGTATCTGAAGGCAGAGCGGGGGGTTCACCGGCTGGTGCGCATCTCTCCCTTTGATGCCAATAAACGCCGGCATACCTCTTTTGCTTCAGTAGACGTGATCCCCGAGCTGGAAGACGGGGCAGCCGTAGATATAAATGAGAAGGACCTGGTTATAGAGACCTACCGCTCATCCGGACCCGGCGGACAGCATATGCAGAAGACCGATTCGGCAGTGAGGATTACCCATTTGCCTACCGGGATTGTGGTGCAGTCGCAGAACGAGCGCTCACAGCATCAAAATAAGCAGAATGTCCTAAGGATCCTGAAGGCCAGACTTTATGAGTTGGAGCAGGAAAAAAAGGAGAAAGAACTGGCAAGCCTGGGGGGTCAGAAGAAAAAGATTGAATGGGGCAGCCAGATACGCTCTTATGTAATGCATCCTTACAACATGGTAAAGGACCACCGCAGCGGATACGAGACCGGTAATGTCGGCTCGTTCATGGACGGAGAGATAGATTCTGCAATAGAGGCGTATTTAAAGATGCAGAAGCTAGGTAGCAGCAAGAAATAACAAAAAGGCTAGATATGCTGGGTTTTATCAAGAAACAGTTGCTTAAGAACAAGCAGGGTGCGTTGAAAAAGAGGTATCCGGGCGTAGCTATCGCGCTGCATCCCGAGATGCCCAGCCCTTCGCTTGCCAAAATGGTGGAGCTCGCCGGGATTGTAGATAAGGTTAATAAGCTTGAGCCGGCGATGCGGTCCCTTTCAGACGCCGAGCTTAAAGCCAAGACCGCCTCATTTAAGGAAACAATCGGCGCAAAGGCGCTGGAATATGATGCGGCCATTAAAGAGCTGGAGGAGGCAATGCTTTCGGTGGCAATGCCGGAAGAGAAAGAGAGGCTTAAGGAAAGGCTCAGGGATGCCCGCAATAAGATATTCAGCGGCGTTTTGCCAGAGGCCTTCGCAGTAGTAAGAGAGGCCTCGCGCCGCACCATAGGCCTGAGGCATTTTGACGTGCAGATTGCAGGAGGGGTGGTTTTACATGAGGGTAAGATTGCGGAGATGGCTACCGGGGAAGGCAAGACCCTTGTAGCGACGTTGCCGGCTTACCTGAATGCGCTCCTCGGCCGTGGGGTGCACGTGATTACGGTTAACGATTACCTCGCGCGCCGCGACTGCGAATGGATGGGGCCGGTTTATAAATTCTTAGGGTTGAGCGTAGGCGTCATCCAGCATGATATGCCGGATGAAGACAGGAAAACCGCCTATGCCTCTGATATCACTTACGGCACCAATAATGAATTTGGCTTTGATTACCTGCGCGACAACATGAAATATAACGTAGAGGAGCTGGTGCAGCGGCCATTCTATTATGCCATTGTAGACGAGGTTGATTCCATTCTGGTAGATGAGGCGCGCACCCCGCTGATTATATCAGGCCCGGCTGAGGAATCTACCGAGAAGTATTATACCGCCAAGGTCATCGGCCAGCAGTTAAAAGGCCGCAGGGTAACCGAGGCCGATGAGATTGAGGCTAAGCACCGGGGGGAAAACCTCGCTGCCGGATATGACTATCTTGCCGATGAAAAGAACAATACCATTTCCCTAACCGAGGACGGGGAAGTTAAGGCCACCAGGCTCTGGGGCGTAGAAAGCCTGCACACCATCGAGACCACGGAGTACCGCCACCATAGCATCCAGGCGCTCAGGGCAAAGGAGTTCTTCAAACGCGACGTCCATTACGTGGTCAAGGACGGACAGGTCATTATCGTGGATGAGTTTACCGGCAGGCTCATGCCGGGGAGGCGCTGGTCCGACGGCCTGCATCAGGCGGTGGAGGCAAAGGAAGGTATGAAGATAGAGCGGGAAAACCAAACCCTTGCCACTATCACCTTCCAGAACTATTTCCGCATGTACGAGAAACTGGCAGGGATGACCGGCACTGCCTTTACCGAGGCCAATGAGTTCAAGTCCATTTACAAGCTCGACGTAGTGGTCATCCCTACCAACAGGCTGCTGGTCCGCAGCAATTACCCTGACCGCGTTTATAAGACCGAGAAGGAAAAGTTCGCTTTGGTGGTAGAGGAGATAGCCGAGCTTTACCAGGCCGGCAGGCCGGTCCTGGTAGGGACGATCTCGATAGATAAATCCGAGCGGCTCTCGGAGATGCTCAAGCGCCGCGGTATCACCCATCAGGTGCTCAACGCTAAATATCACGAGCAGGAGGCGCAGATCGTAGCCCAGGCCGGCCGTCACCGGGCAGTGACTATCGCTACTAATATGGCAGGCCGCGGCACAGACATACTTCTCGGAGGAAACCCCGAATATATGGCGCGCAGCCTGGCGCGGGAGAAACTTTCTGTGGACGACCCGAATTACAACGAGGAATACCTTAAGATTTTAGAGCGTTATCGTAAACAGACCCAGGAGGAGCACGATAAGGTTGTATCGCTCGGCGGACTCCATGTCATCGGCACGGAGCGCCACGAGGCCAGGCGTATTGACAACCAGCTGCGCGGGCGCTGCGGCAGGCAGGGTGATCCCGGTTCTTCAAGGTTCTATGTTTCCCTGGAAGACGATCTGATGCGGCTATTCGGGTCTGACCGCCTGATCGGGATTATGAACAGCCTCGGGTTGGAGGAAGGACAGGTTATTGAACACCCCTGGGTTACTAAGTCCATTGAGATTGCGCAGCGCAGGGTAGAGCAGCACAATTTTGAGATACGCAAGCAGATCCTGGAATATGATAACGTGATGAATAAGCAACGGGAGGTAATCTATACCCAGCGCCGCGAAATACTGGAGGGGGTTTCCTTAAAGGAGTATGTGCTGGAGATTCTAAGGAAGGTGCTTGGCGAGGCAGTGTCTGTCTATGCCCCTGAATCCGGCGAGCTAGACTCGGTGGGACTGGGGAATATTTTGAGATTAAGGTTCGGGTTGCAGCTTGATAGCGCAACAACCGAGAATCTTGCGGGGAGGCAGCTTGAGGAGGATGTTTATCAGAAGGCCTCTCTTGCTTACGATGCCAAGGAGCGCGATATCGGAAGCGACATTATGCGTCAATTGGAGCGCATGGTTTTCCTGCAGATTATCGACAGCAAATGGAAGGACCACCTCTATGCCATGGATAGCCTGCGCGAGGGTATCGGCCTGCGAGCTTACGGTCAGCGCGACCCCTTGATTGAATATAAACGCGAGTCATTCCAGGTGTTTAGCGGCATGATGAATAGCATCGAGGATGAGGCCCTAGACATCATATTTAAGTTGCAGCCTGCCAAGCCCAGGGCGCCTCTGCGCGGCGCATTCAGCGCGGTCTCCAAAGAGATGCTTCACCCTGAAGCGGAGGCATTTTCATCTCCTGATGCGAGTTTGGAGAATAAAGAGAGGGCAGCGGCCCCGTCAGTTACCCCCGTTTCCCAATCCCCGCATGCCAAGGTCGGCAGGAACGATCCCTGCCCGTGCGGGAAAACAGATCCCTTAACTGGCAAGCCGTTGAAATATAAAAAATGTTGTTATCCAAAATATGGGTAGGGAGATTCTTGTAATTTTCTGAGTTTTATCCGCAACGCAGGTATATCTCCTCTGCTTTTTAAACTAAGGTATTTTCTTGTAAAGAGCGCATGGCAATTAGGGCAAAGCACCGTTAGATTATCAGTTACATGTAGGCCGCCTTTTTTTCTGGGCAAGATATGATGGGTTTCGACGACTAAGCCATATCCGCATAATTCGCATCTATTCCCGTATCTTTTTATAGCCTGCATACGAATCCATGCCTTGTATTTTTTTTACCGTATTTACCGTAAAGGTATTTTTTGATTCCTAATTTTCTCCGGCGGTATCTCACTCTCCACAGATTAGCTTCTTTAATTCCTTTCTTTTTAACGTTTCGACAATGTCCTTATCAATTAACCCCCCCGCAATTATCGCGAATGAAATCATCAACAATAACATGAGCCATCTTCTCTAACTTGTGAAAGTCTGTCTGTAACCCCGGATGCCCATGCCGTTTAATCCGGGCCAAATGCATAGGACAGTAGGTTTCTTTTGTATTTTTATATAATGTTGTTAATAATCTTTTATATAGCCGTAGATAATTTTGATGCATTCTGGTGCCCAAGAAAATAAGTTTTAAAAGCACCCTTTTAGTGCTAAAATATAACGCACTAGTATCTTTTGGAATAAAATTATAGTTAATGAAAAAGGATATTTTTTTATCTATTCTATCCGGCCTACTCCTGATTCTTTCCTTCCCCAATTTTAATCTTTGGATGTTTGCGTGGTTTGCCTTTGTGCCTTTACTCTTAGCGCTTGAGGGTTGCTCTAAAAGGAGGGTTTTTTTATTATCTTACCTGACGGGGGCGGTGTTTTGGCTTGGCACCATATATTGGCTGGTGCATGTTACGCTCGCCGGGATGATACTGCTTGTTCTATACCTGGCCTTGTATTTCGGCATCTTCGGCCTGATTGCTTCGCAGTCCCGTAAACTAAATACCGCATACTGCGTATTCTTTCTGCCTGCGGTTTGGGTTTTGCTGGAGTATCTGCGCAGCCATCTCCTCACGGGTTTTGGCTGGGCGCTCCTGGGGCATTCTCAGTATCTGAACCTACCGGTTATTCAGGTAGCCGATATCACCGGAGCTTACGGAATTTCGTTTATCTTGCTGATGGCAAATGCGGGGATAAAGGAAGTAATTGTATTATTAAGGCAGTCCGGGAAGAGAAGGGAATCGGCAGCAGCAATCCTGTTATGCCTGGCAATGTTGGGAGCGTTTTTTTTCTACGGCTATTATCGCTTGAACATCATAAAGCAAAGGAGTGTTTACGCTTCGCTGCGCGTCTCGGTTATCCAGGGTAATATTGCGCAGCATCTCAAATGGAGGCCGATTGCCCAAAATTACATCATCCGTAAGTATCTCGATCTTTCCTCGCAGGCAGGCGGCGGTAATCCCGACGTAATGATCTGGCCGGAAGCCAGCCTGCCGGCAGTAGTTGAGGAAGAACCGGCATACTTTGAGGCGGCCAGGGCCCTGGCCGAGGATATGCGTATCCCTCTTCTGGTAGGGGCGGTTACGCTGCGAGACGGTATTTATTATAACAGCGCCTTCCTGATTACATCCTACCAGCAGGAGTTCAGCCGTTATGATAAATTACATCTGGTGCCTTTTGGAGAATATGTTCCCCTTAAGAGTTTTTTTAGTTTTTTAGAGACAGTCGTACCTATCGGTGACTTCAGGCCCGGCAGGGAATATACGGTTTTTACCCTCCCGGGCGTACGCGGCCAAGGGCCGGTCAGGTTTTCAGTCTTGATTTGTTTCGAGGACCTTTTTCCTCAGCTATCGCGCCGTTTTATCGGCAAGGGAGCGGATTTCCTGGTTAATATCACCAACGACGGCTGGTTCGGAGAATCCGCGGCGCCCTATCAGCATCTTTCGGCTTCTGTCCTGCGTGCAGTAGAGAATAGGGTTCCTTTGGTGCGCGCTGCCAATACCGGCGTCTCCGGATTCATCTCAGCCGAAGGCAGGATTATTTCCTTGGTCGCGGATAACCGGGGGGAAAATATTTTTATCGAGGGATATCTTAACGACACCATAGACATCTTAAGGGGCGGTCCGACATTCTATACGCGTTTCGGGGATCTGGCAGTGCTAGGTTGTTTTCTGTTGGCATTTTACGGCATGGCGCGCATTTTAAGGGAAAGCAGATGAGGAAGGTTTTATTGTCGATGCTTATACTTCTTCCGGTTTATCTGTTTTTTAGCCTTTACTTTGCCGATAAATGTTATTTCCTTTGCCCTATTAAATACCAAAGGGATATTGTTATTCGTTCTGATAGCATGGGTGAGGGTGTTTTTGGCAGCCGCCGCAGCGGAGGCAGGCTGCATCAGGGGTTGGATCTATACGCCGAAGTCGGCACCCCCATACTCGCCAGCCGTTCCGGGGTTGTGGCGCGCACCGGGAGCGCCGAGGGGATGGGTAATTTTATCGTCCTGAAGCACCCCGGGGGCATCTTTACCGTTTACGGTCATCTCTCGGAAATTTATGTACGGCCGTTAGAATTGGTGCGGCAGGGCGAAGTAATCGGAGCGGTAGGCAAGACCGGGAACGCTAATTATAAAAACATGCAGCCGCACCTGCATTTTGAGGTAAGGCAGGGAGGGCTCGCCCACGACCCGGTGGAATACCTGCAGTAAAAACAGTTACTTTTTATTTTTCCTCTTCTCGCGCGGCTCCATATGCACTACCACGTCTGAGACCTCGGGGATCCCTTTTTTAATCGCTTCTTCGATGTGGTAGCTTATCTTGTGCGCTTCCTCGATATGCATGTCGGGAGCGACCTGCACGTGCAGGTCGATGTTGATGTCATCCGGCCTTCCGCGGGAGCGTATCTTATGGCAGGCCTTAACCCCATTGACGCCCAGCACGATGTCGGAGATCCTCTTGTCCTCTATTATTGCCGCGGTATCGCAGAGGACGCGCGCGCCTTCCCTGACAATCTCCAGCGCCGCATATACGATAAATAGGGCGATGAGGATGGTGGCAACGGGGTCAAGGATGGGGAATCCCGATTTGATGGCAAATAAGGTAATGATAACGGAGAGAGAGGTGAAGATGTCGGCCCTGGTATGCATGGCATCGGCAATCAGGAAATCGCTTTTAAGTTCCCTGCCCTTTCTGCGTTCATAATTCATAACCCAGAAGTTCACCGCGATGGTAACCAGCATTACCGCAAAATTTCCCGCGCCGACCTGCGGCAGGACGGGATGGCGGAATCTTTCGATGCTCGCTTCGATGATTTGGAAGGCAAGTAGAAATAAGAGCGCCGCAATACCGAGAGAAAAAAACGTTTCGTATTTTTTATGTCCGTAAGGGTGGTCTTTGTCCCTGGGGTGCGAGGAGAGCGTTATCCCGATAATGCCGATGATATTGGAGGCGCCGTCAGAGAGGGAGTGGAAGCCGTCGGCAGCCATGCTGGAGCATTTGCTGAAGAGCCCGTAGATAATCTTGGCAAATGCTACTGTCCAGTTCAATGCCAGGGTCAGAAGCAGGATGCCCTTGATGATGCGGTAGTGTTTAGGATCAGAATATACCATAATTTGGATTATACCGTTTTTTACGAATATTTCAATCCTTTGTTGCCTGCCAAGCAGCCTTATTGATTTAGGCATCCTTATATGCTAATATAGATAACCGTTATGCGAATATTACTCCCGGTTATGCTCTTAGGGCTTGTTTTGGTAAGCGGATGCTCGCATCTGCCAATCCAGGATTCATTTACTTTGGAAGGCGTGGATGAGCTGGAGCCTATCCGCAAAAACGAACGGGTCCTGATAATGGCGCCGCACCCGGATGACGAAGCAATTGCCTGCGCCGGCATCATCCAGAAGGCCATTGCTGCCGGAGCCGAGGTTAAGGTGGTTTATCTTACTAACGGCGACCATAACCAGGTCGCCTTTATTGTTTATGAGAAAAGGCTGACTTTCAGGAAGGGCGAGTTTATACACATGGGGCAGGTGCGCCACAGCGAGGCGGTTAAGGCGATGAAGCTCTTTGGCCTGGATGAATCCAGACTGGTGTTTTTGGGTTATCCTGATTTTGGGACCTTTGTTATCTTTCGCGATTTCTGGAACTCCAAAAATCCATACAAGAGTATGCTTACGCGCATCTCGCATGTGCCTTACCGCAGCAATCTTTCTTACAACGCCCCTTATACTGCGGAGAGTATTTTGAATGACATTAAGGATGTGCTCCGGTCTTACCGTCCGGATAGAATATTCGTTTCGCACCCCTCTGATACCAACCCTGACCATAAGGCGTTCTATCTTTTCTTACAGGTGGCTCTTTGGGACCTGGAGGGCCAGATACCTCCCCCTAAGGTTTACCCTTATCTTGTCCACTGCCCCGGATGGCCCCTGCCGCGGCATTATCACCCCAAGCTTCAACTTGGGCCTCCCAGGCAATATCCGGTTGGGGGCGGAATTAAATGGTTCAGGTCGGATATCTCTCAGGATGAAATAGAGAATAAGCATAAGGCAATACTCTGCTACAGAAGCCAGACCCAAAGCAGCGCGTTCTACCTTCTGGCGTTTGCGCGCCGCAACGAGCTCTTCGGGAACTATCCGACGGTGGTGCTGGATTTAGGAAAGGATGTCTTCCCCGCCAGCCGGGAATGGGTAATGCCCGTATTGCCTTTTCTAAGGCATACCCTCGAGGATTCCAGGGGCGAGAATA
>Ga0265297_10007294_pt1 | contig 15420 bp, 20 predicted proteins | sample Munlanlwell13791_FD_192502 | JGI IMG/M metagenome (GOLD analysis project Ga0265297, IMG submission 192502) | Leachate microbial communities from a municipal landfill in Southern Ontario, Canada - Leachate well 137-91 | ecosystem: Engineered > Solid waste > Landfill > Unclassified | place... | reverse complement strand
CGGGTCTTGATGGCTTGGAATGGTCCGTTCGCGCCGTGAAGGAAGAGTTCGCGTCGGCTAAGGTCATTTATGACCACCAGAAGGCCGGCAACGACATCCCCGACATGGGCAAGCCGTTCGTTGCCAAACTGAAGGAGGCTGGCGTGGACGCCGCCATCCTGTTCCCTTTTACCGGTCCGACTACGCAAGAAGCATGGATGCAAGCCTGTCGGGAAGAGAATCTCGAGGTAATCGTGGGCGGCATGATGACGCACCCCAAATTTCTCAAGAGCGAAGGTGGCTACATTGACAATGAAGCCCCCGAAGCCATCTATCGCATGGCTTGCCAATACGGCGTCACCAACTTCGTCGTCCCCGGCACCAAGCTGGACTGGGTGCAACGGATTCGTGGCTGGATTGTAGAAGAGATCGGCGAGGGAAACTTCGCCTTGTTTGCCCCCGGCTTCATTACACAGGGCGGCGATATCTCTGAATGCGGTCAAGCGGCGGGCGACGAATGGCACGCCATCGTCGGTTCGGCCATTTACAAGAAGGTCACGACATCGGAACAGGTCACGGCGGCTCTCGCTGTTACAAAACAGATCGTGGCGTGATCAAACTTCAGATACAACGCCAACAATGGGCGAGCAACCAAGTGTTGCTCGCCCATTAATTTTTTCAATAATTTATTTTTACCCCAATATTTTTAACATCTCCTCTTTGGCGATATCATAATCGCTCCAAGGGGTTTTTTTGTTGTTGGCTTCCATCAAGTAGGGGTCGGTGCCTTTGCCAGTAATCATAACGACAATGTCGTTATGATTACTGGCCTGAGCGAGCGTTTTAGCGAGTCGAAGGGCGGTGTTTATCGCTTCTCTTCGATCTATAATTATTTTGTACGACTTGGTAATACCCGCAGCAATGTCTTTGGTAATTTGCTCAGGGTCTTCATCATAGGGGTCATCATTGGTTAGGATAATTTCGGCGCAATTATCGCTCGCCACTTTGCCCATTTGCGGACGCTTCCATTTATCACGGCCACCGCCGGTGCTTCCTAAAACGCAAATTTTTCTTTTATCGCCAACGGCCTCGTAGGCTTGAGCGAGCGAGTCGGCGGTGTGGGCATAATCAACAATCACGTCAAAATCTTGTTTGGGGTTACCCGAAATAACTTTTTCCATCCGGCCGGGGATAGTTTTGATGCTAGCGAGAGAGTGATCAATATCTTCGCGACCGACACCCAAGGCCTCGGCCATTTTGGCGGCGGCGACAATATTATAAAGATTAAATTTGCCGGGCAGAGCTGTTTTGGGGTAGGCCTCGGCGTCGGCCAAGGTGAATTTTATGGTTTTCGCTTTAGGGGCGAGCTCGATAAATTTGCCGGCCTCTTTGTCGTCGGTATTGATAACTAAAATTTTATTAGGTTTAGGCGAATTATTTAAAGCTTTAGCATATTTTAATTTTGCTTCAAGATATTTGGCGTATGAGCCGTGCGACTCGATATGCTCGGGCGAGATATTGGTAAAAATTAATCCGTCAAAACTGATAAATTTTTGCCGAAAGAGTTTGGTGCCCTCGGACGTTACTTCAAGAATGGCGTAATCGCAACCGGCACTAACCGCTCGGCGCAAAAATCTTTGCATAAACATCCGGCCCGGCATGCTCATTTTGTATAAGTTGCGAGTGATTTTGTCGCCAATTTTAAATTGGAGGGTTGAGGTGGTGGCCACTTTAAAACCGGCGGTCTCTAAAATTTGGGCCAAGATCTCGGTAGTGCTCGTTTTGCCCTTGGTGCCGGTAACGGCAATGACTTTAATTTGGCGAGAGGGGAAGCGGTAAAGCAAAGCGCCCAACAAGGCTAATTTGTAATGATAAATCGGTTGAAAAAAGCTAAAAACTTTTTTAGGAATGAACTTTCTTAAAATATTTAAAATTTTTTCTAACATATTTTTTATTTGTAGATTCGCATGAATTCGTATATTAGCATTGCGTTACTTGCGATTTTTATTACCTAATTGTTTTAGGGCCTCTTTAATCTTGGCGCCGGTGTCGGCGATCTCTGGTGGGAGATGGCGCAGAGCCTCACGAGCCTCTCGGCTCGAGTAACCAAGTGCTTCCATCGCCATAATTGCTTCAGCCTCTTGGTCGAGGCCCTCGCCATCACTTTCGAGCGCGCCAATTTTATCGCGAAGTTCGAGCACAATCTTTTCGGCAATTTTGCGACCAATGCCCGAGACTTGAGTGAGGTACGAAGTATTGCCCGAAGAGATCGCTTTGCGCAAAGTTTCGGGCGGGGCGAGGGAGAGGATCGACAGGGCACTCTTGGGCCCGACCCCTGAGATGCTGATCAATAATTCAAAAAAGTCTAATTCGGTTTTATCGATGAAGCCATATAAATCGAGGGCATCTTCTCTCACGACCAAATGAGTCAAAACCGTTACGGGCTCGGTCGTTTTTTTGAGGGTTTGGGCGGTTTCGGTTGAAGTAAAGATCTTATAGCCAACACCATTAACATCCAAAATAACAAATCTTGCCTCGTGACGAGTGACTTTGCCCGTTAATTGCCCGATCATGATAATTACATAATACAACAAGGGGTGCTTTTTGGGCACTTGACAAATGACAATAATGGGTATATAATGACAAGCAGATAAAAGTTACCGCTTTTGGCCCTGTCGGCTGGAGCGTTTAAGTAAATTTGACATCAAAGCAAAGGGAAGACAATAAAAAACGGAAGGAGGACTTATGTCCGCGACAAGAAAGTTTGAAGTGCCCGGTTTGAGTTTGGCCCGCGAACTGTTTCGGAAGGGGACCGACTGTCTTGGTCCCGAAGAAGTCGAGTTCGCTTTTGGTGCGAGTTTTGCACCGGCACCCGAAGATATTCCACCGATCCCGCTGTCCGAGGCAATGCTCAAGCATCTACGCAAGCTCGGGGTGTATCTCGAATTGCACGGCCCGACCGCGATGGTCGAACTCTACGATGCGCTCGGCAACAAGCTCGATGAGGGCAAGTTGCTATATGACAATAGTTGGTACCAAAACGAGGCATTCTACACGAAAGAGAAATCGCTTCGTTGGCACTGGCGGGCCACGCTGAAGGGTCTCGTTCCCGATTCGACCAGTAAGAAGTACTTGTCTCAGACTCGAGTTTTGGCCGAGTACTTGAAGGACAATGTCTTCGCCGGGCAATCGTTGCCCAAGGCATTGGCCGAGGCTGTCACGGAACTTAACGATTGCGAAGCCTCGCTCTCGAAACTGGTGGAGGAGGATTGGCAAAAAGGCGCCGAGCAGTTGGCCGATCTTGCCATCAACCAGCGTTGTCGTCAAACGCCCGCGCAAACGCTTTGGAGTATTGCTCTTTACAAGCGGGTGAATGGCGAGTATGTCTTGCCCAATGTTTGGGCTTGGACTAATCAGCGCTCCTCGAATGGCAACCTCGTGCTCGTTGGCGAGGCGGGCGCGGACGGTGTGATCGTCGCCCCCGGCGCCCCGTGGGGCTCGGGCGACGGCTTGGGTGCCCAGTTTTCCTGCAGTGTTGAGGACTACTTGGTCAGTTGACCCTTGTATTCTTGTTCTTCCTTTGCCCCGGCTAGGGTCAAAGGGCAGTGCGCTATCCCCCGATAGCGCACTTTGACGTTTTAATAATAAATTTGCGTTTGATTGGGAAATATGTTAATTTACGTCTATGCCTATAATTAAATCAGCCAAAAAAGCGCTTCGCGCTTCGAAAAACAAAAAGGTTTTTAACGATCGTCGCGCCAAAGCGATGAAGCTCGCGATTAAGGGGGTTAAGAAATTGACTGGAGCCGAGGCTAAAAAAGAATTGGCCAAAGCCTACCAAGCCATCGACAAGGCCGCCAAGCGGGGGATTATCAAAAAAAATACCGCCGCCCGCAAAAAATCGCGTTTAGCTAAATCAATTAAAAAATAAACAAAAAATCCCCAAACCGGGGATTTTTTGATATGGTCCCCCCGCGAGGAATCGGACCTCGATCGCAAGCTTCGGAAGCTTGCATTCTATCCATTGAAATACGGGGAGATGTTTTTAAAATTCGTATTCTTTCCCCGGTTCAAAAATAACAAATTTGATCCCGGTCGGTTCTAGGACCAGTGGCGGTATCCGATGAACGGTGCCGGGGGATTTTAGGATGCCTTCGTGAACGGGGAAGCAAGTTTTTGGTTTTAATTCGAGCGCATAATCAATAGCGTTGGCCAAAGTTAGCCATGGACCGGCCACGGGCAAAGCTAAAATCTCAACGGGTCGATGGGGATTGATAAAAGCGTCGCCGGGGTAAAAAAGTTTATTGGCAATAAAGTAGCCGGTATTAGCGGAGAGCGGTATTGAAGAATGGATTAGGGTATGATTTTGGCCGAAACCTTCAAGTAAAACTCCGCCAACTTCAAGTTTTTGACTATCCTCTAATAAGTCGAAGGGGATATTTTCTTTTTGCAAAAGGAGGCCAACACCTTGATTGGTAATAACTTTGGCCCGAGGGTTATTTTTAAGCACTTCTTTGAGCGAATCAACGTGGAGATGGTCGGTGTGGTCATGGGTAATTAAGATAAAATCAATGTCTTTAAGCTCGTTTTGTTGATCAGAATAAATGCCCGGGTCGGTTAGGATCCTTAACCCACCTTCTTCAACCAAGAAACAACAATGTCCGAATTTGGTGATTTTCATGTCTGGTGCCCTCGGAAGGAATCGAACCTTCATTACCAGCTCCGCAAGCTAGCGTTCTATCCATTAAACTACGAGGACAGTAATAATTACTGTCAGGGTAAACCCTATGGAGTAAAAATCCCTCAGGATTTTTTGATGTTTATTACATCATACTCCACAGGGTAAACTTTACCACAAATTTGCTAAAAGCCAAGTGATTCGAAGATATTCTCAATAAAATTTTCTTGATGCTTTTCTTCTTCGCCAAATTTAAGCATGGTTTGTCGAACCTCTTCGGGGCTGGGGCCAATGATCGGGACATGAATATTGGGGACAAACATTCGTTGGTAATGAAGGATTAAGGTCGGGGACTTATCTTCTTTTGTCTCTTCAACCCAAAAGGAGCGGATTTTTTCATAAGTAAATAATTCGTTATTTAATTGCACCCCGCGTTTGTCGATTTTTACCAGTACTTGCGGGTCAATTGGCCGGCGCTCGTGCACATAAAGAGAAAAGGCGGCCAAAACAATAATCACGGCCAAAAGTAAATTGCCAAAAATTAACGAAATAATGGCCGTAAAAAAAGCGAGAATAATTAAACCCCAAAACCAATCTTCGCTCCGTTCGATCGGCACGCGACTATATGAGGTCCATTGTAAAATGGGTTCAGTCATTACTGATTTATTATATCAAATTTGTCGAGTATCTTTAATAGTTGATAAGTAAAAAAGAGGGAAGAACGTTGATTTTGGTCATATTTTTGCTAAGATGACAAGGCAAACAGGGAGGGGTCGCATAGTTGGTCTAGTGCGGCGCACTTGAAATGCGCTAGGCCCGAAAGGGTCTCGTGGGTTCGAATCCCACCTCCTCCGCCATGTCCACAAAATATATTTTAGTTGGAGGGTATCCCAAAAAGGCGCTTGATGGAGGGAAGGCTTTTACCGAAGAGCTCATTAAAGGATTCAAAGAGCCCGTGAAAATACTCGAATGTCTTTTTGCTCGTCCCCGAGACAATTGGGATGAAGCCTTCAATCAAGATAAGGATTTCTTTATAAATAATTTGCCTGGTAAGAGATTGGAGTTTCAACTTGCTGACCCTGAAAAATTTAGAGAACAGGTAGCTTGGGCAGACGCCATATATATACGTGGTGGCGCATCAGAAGCTGTGTTGCTGGAATTACAAAAGCAAAGTGAGGGTTGGGAAAAAGAATTGCCTGGCAAAACCTTGGCAGGCAGTTCCGCTGGGGCTCATGCAATTTCAAAATACTATTATGGTCTTGATGACTTAAAAATAGGCGAAGGTTTGGGCCTACTTTCTCTTAAAATCATTGTTCATTATGGTTCTGATTATAATGCTCCAAATATAGACTGGAATAAGGCAGAAATAGAACTAAAGCAATATAAAGAAGATCTTCCGTTGATCAAATTAGCAGAAGGACAGTTTAAGACTGAGGTGCGATGAGACAATGACTATGCGCTACTTAGGTATTGATTATGGCAATCGAAAAGTGGGACTGGCGATCAGTGATGAGGCGGGGAGCTTTGCCTTTCCGTATCAGGTGATAAAAAATGAAGTGGTTGATAAATTGGTGGGGCAGATTGAAAAAATTTGCGATAACGAGGGAATTAACGCGATTGTGTTGGGCGAATCGGTTGATTTAGCGGGGCAAGCTAATCCGATTCAAAAAGAAATTCTTGCTTTCAAAGAAAAGTTAGAGAAAGAAGTTGGGCGAGAAGTAATTTTAGAAAAAGAATTATTTACGACCCAAGAGGCAAGGAGGGGGATTGATGAGGGCGGAACCGATCCGGCAACCGACGCTCGCGCGGCCGCTTTAATTTTGAAAAGCTACTTGGAAAAAACCCGGCAGTAGCTTATGAAAATGTCTGGCCGAGCGTAGCGAGGAGAACCGAGGACTTTTCAGAAGCTACTGCCGGGTTTTTGAGAGATTAACGCTGGCCCCTATTTCCATCTTGGATTATAATTAACCCTATTGAGTAATGATGTTTCAACATCATAAAATTATGAATAATTTTTACTCTATAGGGTAAATAGTAATGAGGCAAAATCTCTTGCTTAAATTTTTTCCCGTACCGAAATACTTGTCACGGTCGGCGACCGGTTTTGATATTTCTGATCGCTCAATTAAATTTATGGAGTTTAAGGCGGGCAATGACGGTCTTTATCCAAGCTTTTGGGGAGAACGAGAAATTCCGGCCGGGATTGTTGAAGGTGGGGAATTAAAGGATCCCGCGCAATTGGCCTTAATTCTTCAAGAACTTAAAAATAAATTTAACTTGAACGACGTTTTTATTTCTTTGCCCGACGACAAAGCTTTTACGGTTAATTTGGTTTTGCCACCGATGAAGGAGGAAGAGATTCGGGGGAGTATTGAGTTACAACTTGAAGAGCATATCCCTTTGCCAATTACTGATGTTATTTTTGACTATGACCTCGTCCCGCCAGTGCGTGAGGGGGCCAAAATTGAGGTCGGTGTTTTTGTTTTGCCGCGCTCAATTGTTGAACCTTATCTTAGTGTTTTTTCGCAAGTGGGTTTGAATATTTTGGCGATCGAGACTCAAAGCGAAGCCTTGGCTCGAACCTTGGTCTGGCACGAAAATCTGGCAACGACAGCGATTGTGGATATCGGTCGCAGTCATACCGCTATCTTCTTGTTAAAAAATGGCGTGGTGGTCGCGGCGGCCACGGCTCCGGTGGGTGGTGAGGCAATTACTAAGAGTTTAGAAAAAAGTTTAAAAATTGATTTTGCTCAAGCCGAGAAAATAAAAACGGAGCAGGGGTTGTTGCGGGCGACCGCTAACCAAGAAGCCTTTTTTGCTACTATCCCCGTTGTCTCGGCAATCAAGGATGAGATTGAACGGCGAATTAATTTTTGGCTCGAATATAAAGAGGAGGGAGAGTTAACTACCTCGAGGCTCAAAACCTTAAACCAAATTATTTTATGCGGTGGTCAAGCGACTTTGCCCGGTTTTGCCGAGTATCTCGAAGTTCATTTAAAACGCCCGGTTGTGCTCGGTAATCCTTGGCTCAAGGTTTTTCGTCCGGGCCAAGCCTTTCCTCTTTTAAAATTTAATGAGGCCCTTCGTTTTTCGACAGCAATTGGGCTCGCTTTGCGTAATTTTGTTAACCCAAGTTAATTTTATGGCCAATCTTTTACCAAACGAAATAAAACAAAATTTACAGCGAGATCTGGCAAATCGTAAATTATTGGCGATCAGTCTCGTTGTTACTCTTTGGCTCATTATCGCCCTAGTGATTATCGGTTCGGTTTGGGTTAATCTTTTTATTAGAGAAAGTGGGGTGGCCGATGTCTCCGGGGCGGTTAATCGTGAAGTTAAGGAGGGGATAGCGTCGGTTGACCAAACTTTTTTACTTAAAAAGCTCGGTGATCAAATTAAAGTGGTTAATGGTTTTTGGTCTGAGCCTTTGACTTCAGTTATGATTGCCAAGGCTCTCTCGCCTCGGCCGGTCGGACTCAAAATCTCGGGGCTAGTTATCGAGCGGGGAGAATTGGGCAAGACAATTAAATTATCCTTGATCGGTTTAGCTAGCGGTCGAAATGAATTAGTTAATTATGTTAATCTTTTACGCCAAGACAAATTTTTTACTAAAGTTGATTTACCGGTCGAGAGTTTGATTAGCGATCAAGGTGGTCAATTTACTATTAATCTCGAAAAATGATTAAACCTTCACGTAAAACTTTTTATTTAATTTTAGGTCTTGACCTCCTTTTGTTCGTGGCCGGCGGATTTTTAATCTGGCAATTAGAAGAAGAAAAAGCCGAGCTCGCTTCAATGATGGCCAAAACTTCTTTTAATGAATCGGCGGGCGAAGTGGTTTTGTCGGCCCTTGGGCCCAAACTCCAAACGCAAGCCATGATCTTGGATAATTACTTTATCTCAGCCAGCACCACGGTATCGTTTCTTGAACAGCTAGAGAGCGGTGCCAAATTAGCTAAAGTTGCTTTAAAAATTAATCAGGCGGAGATTAAGGATAATTTACGGCTAAACATTGCAGTTGAGGGAAATTTCTCGGCCGTTAATCAATTTCTTGGGCTTTTAGAAAAATTCCCCTACGCCCTTCGGATTGAGCGTCTCGATTTGCGGATAGGCGACAAAGGTCTTTGGCGGGGAGATTTTGTGATTATCCTAGCTACTCAAAAATGAAAATTTCTTTTACTAAATTTAAAAAAACAACCGAAGGCTTGAGCTTTTTTTGGCAAGCCTTGGTCATTATCTTTTTTGTGGGGCTCCTTATTTTGCTAATTGTCGGGGCCTTTCTTTGGCTTAATTTGGAAAGTGATATTAATTCTAAATTGCCCGTTTCGGCTGGCTCACCCGATCAGTCCCTTGACCCCAAAAATGTTAATCGCGTTTTTGATCAAATCAAAACTCGTTCCACCGAATTGGCGAGTACGACAAGTAGTTCGCCGGCGATTCCCGACCCTTCTCATTAATTTGGTGCCCTCAGTAGGAATCGAACCTACATCAGCGGCTTAGAAGTCCGCAGTTTTATCCATTAAACTATGAGGGCAATATTAAATTGTGTGGGCGCTAAGGGACTCGAACCCCTGACCTTCCCCGTGTAAAGGGGTTGCTCTACCAACTGAGCTAAGCGCCCTTGCCGTCCTTAATTTATACTATAAAATAGACATTGAGACAATGAATATAGATATCCCGATAATTTTTGAAGATGAAAACGTGTTGGTGATAAATAAACCGGCAGGATTAAATGTGCATGGCGACGGGTTTCGAGAGGAGAAAACTTTAGTTGATTGGTTAACGACCAGGTATCCGGAGATTAGCGAAGTGGGCGAGAACATGGTAAGTCAAAAGGGCGAAGAAATAAAAAAATCCGGTTTAGTTCATCGGCTTGATAAAGATACGAGCGGGGTGATGATTATTGCTAAAAATCAAGAAGCCTTTGAGTTTTTGAAGAACCAATTTCACGGTCGCGAAACCAAAAAGATTTATCGGGCGATTGTGTCGGGCGCGTTTAAAATGGAGCCGGGGGAAGAAAAAATAATTGATTTGCCAATTGGCCGAAGTGCTAGTGACGCCCGCAAACGGGTGGCAAGTCCGCGAATTAGGGGCACAAAGCGTGAAGCGGTTACCGCTTTTCGCTTGATTGAAAATATCTGTGATAAATATGCTTATATTGAGGCCGAGCCCAAAACCGGTCGAACCCACCAGCTCCGCGCCCATTTTAAGGCCTATAATCATCCGATTATTGGTGACGAACTTTATAATCCCAAGGATGATGGGGGAGGGCTAATGAAAAGACAGGCGTTGCATGCTTACAGCCTTACTGTTAAATTGCCCTGCTTCGCTAAAGCTACGCAGGACGAAGCCAAAGGCGAAGAAAAAACTTTTAAAGCGCCTTTGGCTTCGGATTTTGAGCAAGCGCTTGAAAAACTTAAAGCTTCGTGTTAAACTGCCTCGCGTTATGGTAGCTGAAAAAGGATTTAAAATTTCTCCCGTTGATATGGCTAAACGCCAAAAATTGGGCATCAAGCCCGGCTTTACCGTGCGTGTTTGGCAAAAGGTTCCTGAAAAGGATGGCAAATTTCGTCTTCAGGCTTATGAAGGGCTGGTGATTGCCTGCAAACATGGCAAAGAGGCTGGCGCGACCTTTACTGTTCGCCGAGTCGCTTCAGGCGTGGGGATGGAAAAAATCTTCCCGCTTTATTCGCCCATGATTGATAAGATTGAAATTTTGCGCGAGGTAAAAGTCCGTCGTTCCAAATTATATTATATCCGCGACAAGGCCGCCCGTGAGATCCGTCGTCGAATGCGCAAGATTGTCACCGGTAAGCGCAAGGTAGACGAATTGGTAGAGCAGGTTACAACCGGGATTGAGCTTGAGCCAGTCATCGAGGAGACCCCCGAAGAGGTTGTGGTCGAAGCCGAAACTAAAGAATAAAAAACTCGCCAGCCGGCGAGTTTTTTGGTAGGATAACTTTGTCCGCCTTCGCTTAAGCTTCGGCGGGACGCTAAATTTTGTAATTACTAACGTAAACAAAATTTGCGCGCGGGTGGCGAAATTGGTAGACGCGCTACCTTGAGGTGGTAGAGCCAGCAATGGTGTGGAGGTTCGAGTCCTCTCCCGCGCACTAGACTTGTTTTTTTATCGAAACTGTTCTATATTTTGAATAGAGGAGGTATTTGCCATGGCACAGAGGGCTGAATACTCGTATGAGGTGGTGTTTGCTCCAGAGAGTGGTCAGGGGAAAATCCATTCAGTTACTGTTACCTTAACGGCTGAAGAATTGAATAGGATGGCTCTTGATCGGGCAATCCAAATTGCTCAAGAAAGATGTCCTGAATGGGCAACTCGAGATGATATCCAGGTCTCGGCCACTCTCAAGCTGTAATTATTCGGGCGTAGACGCGCGCGTCCCTTTTCTTAATAAGGGCGCGCGCTTTCGTTTCTTATTTTTTTGTGGTATAAAACAGAGATGCTTTATACTGGTAAAGGCGATAAGGGGCAAACCAAGCTCTATCATTGTGATCAGCGACTCTCTAAGAGTTCGCAAATTGCCGAGGCTTTGGGGACGCTCGACGAGATCAACTCGCTTTTGGGGTGGTGTAAAACTAAAGCGGAGAGAGGTGAAGCCTTAAGTTTGCCCAAGGCTTCTCCTCGCGGAGCTACATTTTTTTCTATTCTCGAAGAGACCCAAAACAACCTTTTCTCGGTTCAAGCTGAATTAGCTGGTGCGCCCAAAAAATTATCTCCAACTGTTGTTAAAAAAGCTGAAGCGATAATTAAAGTAATAGACAAAGAATTGCCACCAATTAAAAGTTTTATTATCCCGGGGGGAACGGAGTTGTCGGCCATGCTTGATGTAGCCCGAACGGTGGCTCGCCGAGCCGAGCGCCAAGCGGTGGCGGTGGTTGAAGCTGGTGATATTAAGTTATCTTTAAGCACCCTCGCTTTCTTAAACCGCCTTTCTAGTTTATTATATGCTTTAGCTCGCTTGGTAAACCATCGAGCGGGGATAAAGGAGAAAAAGCCTTCGTACAAGTAGGTAGTAAGTTAAATAATATGGTGTCTATAGTGTAATGGTTAGCACTAGAGTTTGTGGAACTCTCAGTTCGGGTTCGAATCCCGATAGACACCCCAAACGGTATCTAATATAACCGAGTTCGGTTGATTGGATATCATTGCAGGAATCTCGGCAATTTGTCGGGATTTTTGCGTTTTAGGGGCAATCTTGGATTTTGATTTGCCGGCTATAAACGGTGTAAATTCTACGGCCAAGTCGGTTATTATTCTTGGTCCGGTGATTTCTTTGTATTTCTTGGTGAATACCATGTTTTCGGCTTGCATTAGTCCTCTGATGATCGGCGTTGGTATTACGGTTTGGACTTTCTTGTCGGCTACTTCAAATCTCTCCCCCTGAGTAGTGCTTTTTGTCTGTCTATCTCAAATCCGGGGAAGTACGTCGACAGAAACACTTTTTTCGGAGTTTTTGTTTGGTGATCTAAAAGATCAATCAAGGCCTTAAGAAAAGCCAATTTTTCATATTCATTTTCCATATTTTTGCTTATGCCCCGAAAAACAAAAAGGCTCGTAACCGATACCACAAAAAGTGATAGCGATTACGAGCCCTTAAGCACGGAATACCGTTCAGGTTGCCCCTTGAGGCAAAAATTATTTATTTGTTGATTTTATTATACTCCCCGAAGCCGGATCGGGCAATATGTCATTTTTTGACTGGAATATACCTTTAAGGTTATTTCCAGTTCACTTTTGCTTATTTTTGAACTGGACGTAAGTTTTATGCTTACATTCAGTCGGCTTTTCACTTTTGGGACACTTTTGTCCTATTTTAACTAAAAATAGTAAATATCAGCAAAAACGCTTTATTTTAGCCAAATATATTGCCTATTTAGCTACTATATCAACATGTTAATATAGTAATTTGTTGACTTAGCATTTCAGATATGATACACTAATGTCAAATATATGAAAAGCAAAAAGAATTTATTAGAACAGTTAAAAGCTTTGCCCCACTTCAATAAAAATACCGTGCATCAGCTCGGCAGACAGTTGGAACTCAAAGACCCTACGATTGACACCTATATCAGTCGGTTTTTGAAATATAAGGATATTTTGCAGTTAAAAAATGGCCTTTATGTAACTACCGATTTTTTTGAAAACAATCGATCGGATGTTTCCTATTCTTTTTATCTTGCAAATATTATTCGCACACCTTCATATGTAAGTTCTTGGGCAGCTTTACAGTATTATAATCTTGCCACAGAAGCCGTTCATTCTATCACCTCAATTACCCTTAAAGTGACACGGGAATACCAGACGAAAGCCGGCAATTTTGCTTATCAGTCTATCAAAAAAGATTTTTTTTCTGATTTCTCTTTAGTAAAGGGTAAATTTGATTTTTATATTGCCTCTCCAGCTAAGGCATTGTTTGATTTGCTGTATTTCAGGACGCGTCAGCTTAAGGGGGTAAATTTAGAAGATATTAAAAAAATGATTGAGGAATTGAGAATAGATTTTGATGAAATGGATAAGACCGAACAGGAAAAATTTTATTCAATGATTAAAAAACTTATATGAGCGAACAAATAACTACAATTTTAAAAAGGAAACTCGATGATTTGTCTGCCTACGGAAATATTGACGCCGAAACTCGTCGCAACGCTCTTAAAGAGGAATTGCAGTTTTATGTTTTGAATTTTATCTATCATCATCCAGAATATAGCAAATGGATAATGTATGGAGGTTCCGCACTTCGCATAATTCATGGCCTCGATCGTATGTCCGTTGATTTGGATTTTGAAGTCTCCCATGCCGTGACAGAAAAATTTTTAGAAGAATTGAAAAAAGAAGTCGAAGGTTATTTTGTTAATACTTACGGCGCCGATTCTGATTTTCTTACCATAAAAATCACTACTGGCAGGGGGCTACTTTTGAAATTCCACGTCGGTAAAGAGTTAAGCCTTGGCAATCCTTCAAATCAGGTGCATGTAAAGATTGATTTAAACCATTTTGTTGCCCCAAAGACCGTAACTGAACGTCGACCGATAAATCGTGATCAGCTTTCGTTTGTTATTTTGACATACAACATGGGAGCATTGATGGCCAGTAAATTAGCGGCTATTTTCTTGCGAGGCACTCGTGGAGTCGGTGATGTTGTTTATGAAGAAAAAGGGCGTGACATTTATGATCTCCTTTGGTATATGGGTAAAAAAGTCGTACCAGATTTTGATTATATGACAGCCAAAGGTATTGATGTAAAAGATCCCAGAACTTTATTTGATAAGTTAACATTACAAATGAATAAAGTTAGTGATGAGAATTTAAATAATGACCTGACGCCATTATTTATTGATCAAAATTTTATCTCTAATTGGCTCAAAAATTGGAGGGAGAGCTATTTTAGATTGCTCAATGAGTATAAAATACATACTATAAAAAGTTTAGAAAGCATTGGAATATCACAGGACTTTAACACGGATGTATTTTCTTTTATATATTGGTTTAATACAGAAGATGAAGGTTCAGTTAGAGTTGTTTATCGTGTCAGCGATTATTGGATGGGTTTTCGTGACGGTGACTTGGCTATCGACATAGATAAAAAACTAGAAGATAAAATGGAGTTTAATAGTAATGGTTGGAGTAGTCGACCTACTCCCCAGGATAAGTTAAAGCAGTATGCAACTCTTTTTTATCAGAAAACAGAGAAATACTTCAAAAAAACGAACCACATAATGCTCGGTGATGTTATTATTACTAAAGTAATCAGAATGACGGCCGATAATTTAAACCAGAAGGAACAGATTGTACTCAATAAATCTGCTTTGTTATCGTGCGAACTGGATGATCTATTAAAATAAATATATGTCTCAGGAAATCGCCAACAAAAACAAAAAGCAAACTTTCATCAAATGCAAAAAATGCGGTGATGAGATTTTTGGTGACACCAAGAAAAAAATGACTTACTGCCAATGCAAGTCTATTGGTGTTGATGGTTGTGAGGATTATGTCCGAGTAAACGGCGACGAAGAGAATTACGAAATAATTGATAAATAATATATGGCAAGAACATCCTCCATCCGGGACGCTATTTATAACGAAGAAGAAAACGACGATATGATGAAAGTTGTCGCCATGTTTGATTGTGGCGGAGACGCTTCGGAACTGAGCAATGTTCTTGAGCTGGTAACCGATGTCTGGAATTACTTTCCGCACAAGGTTCTTGGTGGAATCTCCCCAGCCGAAATAATATTAAAACATCAACAAAAATAATATGATTTTTGAAACCCAATCAAAAAATAAAAAGATTTTACTCATTGTCTCGCTCGCAGTCTTGGCGATTGGTTTTTTTGTATTTATGTATTCGCCAGTCATCTTCCAAGAAGGTAATCCCTGGCCACAAGTTAAAGGAATTATGCAATTAAAATTTGGTGATGCGGATATAGTCCCGCTGTCTGATTCGGATAATAAATTTATGACCGAAAGCAAGAACGGGATGGTTATACACGATTTTATGGCAACGAAAGGATATGAATTCACTGGACAAATGGGATCAGGTTATTTTTTTAAGTCTCCGACAGGACAAAGTGCCATTGCTATTCATAAATATTACAGCCGTTATTATTCACTTTGGACTATTACTGAAGATGATAATAACTCAAACAATGATTTATGGACAACAATTACCAATGATGATGGAATAACATTCCAGTATCCCAAGGAATTGCTCGCTAAATATATTAGTGTTGCCGAGTGGCCACCA
>Ga0265297_10007293_pt1 | contig 15421 bp, 11 predicted proteins | sample Munlanlwell13791_FD_192502 | JGI IMG/M metagenome (GOLD analysis project Ga0265297, IMG submission 192502) | Leachate microbial communities from a municipal landfill in Southern Ontario, Canada - Leachate well 137-91 | ecosystem: Engineered > Solid waste > Landfill > Unclassified | place... | reverse complement strand
CACCCAAAGTCAGTCCTCGGCGCTATCCAGCCGATCCTCGATGGTACTGGTTACGTCGCGGATGTGCATGTCGAAACCGTCGGAGACGGTATGGGTCTTATCGTCGGCGACCTCGGAATGTCAGGGTTCGAAGAAAGGTTGTCCGATGCGTGGCCAAGATGCAGTGACAAGGATCCAGCCGCTTTCCGCCATACCTCTGCTTTCCATACGATCATCGAGTCCGCTGCCTCCCAACTTTCAGCCGACATTGTCCTGATGGACGTTGGTCCCAATCTCGGCGCGATCAACCGCGCCGCTCTGATCGCTGCCAACTATGTTGTCGTACCGCTCGCGCCGGACCTGTTCTCACTGCAGGGATTGAAAAACCTCGGCCCGACTCTACGCAAATGGAGGATTGAGTGGAATGAGCGCAAAAGCAAAGCCCAAGGGAAGCCTTTCGAGAGCATTTCCCTGCCGTCTGGCGGGATGCAGCCTGTCGGCTATGTTCTAAGTCAGTTCGCTATCAGGCTCGACAGGCCCACCAAAGCTTATGATCGCTGGGCCCGACAGATACCTACAGTATATAGCTCGGCGATCCTGGGTGAACCGGATCCGCCCACCGGAATACTGCCCGATCAGGATCCCAACAGGCTCGCTCTTCTGAAGCATTATCGAAGCCTGATGCCCTTGGCGATGGAAGCGAGGAAGCCGATTTTCGATCTTCTTCCTGCTGACGGGGCAATCGGCGGACACATGGACGCTGTGCGCTCGTGCAGATCCGACTTCAAGGACCTTGCTATTGAGATCGCCAGGAGGATTAGCTTGTCCCTGCCTCACTCCCCTGGCCGATTTTAGCAGAGCCTGAAGCCGACGACCAGCGTAATTCTCAGTTGATGCCTTTTCCCGGCGGTTCGGGAACTTCGGGAGGGGCTTCCTTCGCGGAAGCCTGTTCGGCAGCCTCGATGTTCGAGGCTGCGACAGTCGAGCCCCGTAGAGATTAGAGAGGCAACTGCGTTGCCCAATGATGAATGCTGATTGATGAATGCTGAATAGAAGAACGAGCCGGAGAGCCAAGCTCCTGATGACCGCGCCTGATTTCGATCGGCTCGGCTCCATGAGCGAGAATTCGCTTCTATTGCTGGGCGCTCCCGGATCTCTCCAACGAAGCAAGACTGTCGGCCTTCGCTACTCTTTCAAGGGCTCGGGGATTTCGGGTGGGACTTCGATCGGGACTTCGGGCTCGGCAGAAGGTTCGACGGCGTTGATGCAGGCTATGATCTCCTGCTCGGACGCGACGCCTTTGGCGACCAGCAGCTTGATAAGGGCTATGACGATCCCCCGTGTTCGGGCAAGCTCCTCCTCGACTTCATCCACGCGCTGGTCGATCTCGACATGTCTCGAGGCGTTTCTCTTGGCAATATCCATCCGGCGCTTGCGCTGACGCGCTTCTTCCTCGGCGGAAACGTACGGGTGCCTGTGGTGTTCAGGTTGCGATAGCAGAAGTGATAGCCAGTCCATAGATCCTCCTCGCGCGCATAGGGGCGCAAGGGCAAATTATATCTCCGCTGCGTGAGCGGCAAGAATCCGACGGCGACTTCTACCGGCCTTCTTCGTTACGGGCTGGATACTTTGGCTCGCCGAAGATCAGCCTGCGGTCGCCGATCCCCATCAGGTTGAGGTTGTACAGCACTACGTCGAGCCCTGCACGCGCTGCAATAACCGTCCACTCCTGCGGCAGGAAGACGATTCCAAACCGCGGCTTCGCGCTGTAGTCGGGAAGGCGATAGGCGCTGTTCTTTACCGAGTCACCGCTCTTCGCCGTGCAGGTAATCGTCCATGTACGTGGATACCAGGCCACAAGAAATGCGTGCGAGCTAACAATGTACTTCCGGTAGCGTGAGAACTCCTTGCGTTCGGCGTCGGTCATCCGGTCGAGAAACACTCCTGTCAGGGGTACGTTGAGCCTGTCGCCCATCACTGCCCACCGAACAAACTGGGAATAGGCCGGGTTACGCGTGTCAACCAGCTTGAAGACATCGCGCGAGAACGTGAATTTCTGCTCGATCCTGATCGCCCTCGGGTCTGCAAACATCGGGGAACCATTGAAATAGTCATCCGATGAGACCCGCAGGGGTGAGTCAGGATCATCGTTGACGATTGGGGCATTGAAGATGCACTGCCCATAGAACCGCTGCAGGAAAGCAGGTCCCTGGAAATAACGATTGATGAATGGAGATCCCTCGCCTGCGCCTCCAGTATACCCAAACGCCTGCAGCCCTTCGAATGCCAGCCCAATCGGCCCATCGTGCGCGACGTTGGCAAATACATGATACTCTCCCGACACCGATACCTCCTGCCCTTCCGCTCCCGTTCCTTTGGCAACGAGGGGGTGTATCGGGAACCTCCAGTTGTAGTCCATATTGTCCTGCCCCTTTGTGCGAGGCACAGGATCGTCGTCAAGCTTCTGGAGCAGAAAAATCCCTGCCCCGCCTGCCTCGTACTTCGCACTATCGTAATTCGGGGCATCGTGCTTCAGCCCGACAACTGCCGTGGCAAGTGCCTGCCGAAGGAGGGGGGTGTTGATCTCTCCCTTCTTTTCTCCGAGCCTGTAGTTTCGCACGAAATCCACAATTTCCGCTTGGACAGCCAGGTAATTGTCAATCGGCTTGCTGTTGAAGAATGACCAGGCCACACCATTGATGACAAGCTCAATAGCCAGTTTCAGCTCTGCGTCGTCCTGAGCTGCCGCGGCCACGAGTCCTTCCAGCCCCGGAAGAAAGCTGCTCTTGAATTCCGCCAGGGTGTATATGGACAGCGGCGCCCCACGGCATTCCGCTCCCGCGCGATCGTAAGCCAGGTCCGCAATCCCCGCTACCAGCACGCGCCGGGGGTCGAGCGAGCCATTCTGAATGGGAGCAGCGAGCAGTGTTCTGTAGGCGGCGAGAATCTCGCCTTCGTTGGCAAACTTGGGCTGGATATTGGGGAGTGCCAACTCCGCCTGTTCTGCGAAGTTGCTTGCGGAAAATCCAAGCCACAACAGAGATAGCGCGACACAAATCATGAGGCGGAAAAACCATCTACGCATGCTACCGCCCCCCTTCCATTGGAACTACAAAGGAAAGAAGGGCACAATTTCCCCGCGAGTGGATATTCAGCGGGAGGTTCATCCCGAAGGGCTCCACATTACTCGAACTCCGATAGCGCTTGAACTCTCGATCGTGGGGGAAGTCAGGCCAGCCCATGCACGGAAACGCGTTGAAAGCAGTGAAGAAAAACAGCCGATCACGGTGGGGTACCGCCTTTGGCGGATCTCCCACAGTCGGTACACGCCCAAGGATTGGAGTAGAACCTGAGAACCGATCCGCGACCCCAAGAACGTTCCATTTTATCCAGTCGGGTATTTCGGTGCCAGGGGTGTAGCGTTCGCCCTTGAATGCGGCAGCGTAAAGCTGTGTGACGGTGGGAATGATAAATGCCCCGGTCAGCGGCTTGCCGTCCTGCTCGGCTTTCAAGGTCTCGTTCAAGTACTCCAGCAGCAGGACGGTCTCGTATGGATTCAGCATAATAGGATACTTCGTGTAGTTCTTCTCTTCGGGACTCAAGAGCCCCGGCTGGCTAAAGAAGTCAGGGAAGTCGGAGAGAAAAACAGGGCGTTCGGCAAGGTAGAATACTGGGACGTCCACATAGACGGGTTCTGCCTCGAAATCCGCGTAGCCTTCCTTCAGAAGAGGGATAGCCTGTCTCGTCGCGGGAATAAGCACCATACGGATCGGCCCGACCTGCACGAAGGCAGGGAGTTCGGCCTGTTCGGCCGGTGCTGAGGATGACGCGCCGTAGAACACGGCAAGCACGATGAGAACAACAGAGATCATGCCAATCGAAGATGAGCAAACGCGGTGTCTTTTCGTACGCATAGGCCCCCTTTTGCGACTTCTGCCGATGCCCATTCGAGTACAAAGACAGTCTACATTATGGTCTGCGGATGTCAAATACTCGAACTGAGCCATTAACCGCCAAGACGAGTCAAGCGAGACCCGCCTAAGGATGGGCTCACCCACAGGATCCTCCTCCATGGTGGACAACGGAGGAAGGCGCGGAGGCGCGCAAGAAAAAGGGGATTTCAGCATCGATATTCAGGATGGCCAGGATAGGTAGGGAGGACGGACTTCGACCGGACAAAGGAATCGGGACCGGATCAGAAGGCTGCAATCCTGAACATCCAGTGCATCCGCGCTGGAGTTCTGACGTATCATTCTTCGGGTGATCCGACTCTCATGCGGATGGAATGCTCTACCGCCAGCCACCGGCCTGAAGTCTTCGGCCTCTTGGCTCAGCCACTTATCTGCGGAGAAGAAGATTGTGGTGGCCGAGGCGGGAGTCGAACCCGCACTCCCTTGCGAGAACCGGTTTTTGAAACCGGCGCGTCTGCCATTCCGCCACTCGGCCAGGGGGGAGCGATATTATAAGTGGTCTTGCGCACAGTCAAGCGGGAAGGCAACTCCAAAGCACGAAAGTCGTTGCGTGCGCTTGCCGCATGCGCGAAAGAAACCTTGACAAGTGGCTTTCACGGCGTAAAGTTGATTCCGTAAAACGATGAATCCAAACGATTTTCGGCACGGTCTGCATGAGCAGGCATCGCGAGACGGCGACGTAACGCGCGGCTGGGCCGACGTTAACGGAACCCGGCTCTATTATGAAACCGCCGGCAAGGGCCCTCCGGTGGTGTTTCTGCACGCCGACGGGCTCGACAGCCGGATCTGGGACGCTCAATTCGCAGCATTCGCTGCAAACTTCTCAGTGTACCGCTTCGATATGAGGGGCTACGGCCACTCGGAGATGCCCACCGGATCGTCCTTCGACGCCGTTCTTGACGTGTACTTCCTGTTCAACTTCTTCGGCCTGCGCAAGGCCGCTCTTGTCGGTTGCGCCTACGGCGGAGTGTTGGCAGTGGAATTCGCCCTGCGCCATCCCGACCTTGTTTCGGGGCTCGTACTGGAATCGGCGGGCCTGAACGGCTACCCATATTCGGCGAATATCTCGCGCAAGATGTCAGAAATGGTCTCGCTGCTGCGCGCGGGTGATTTCAACGGCGCAGTCGAGCTTTACGTGCGCCTGTGGGTACATGGGCCCAACCGCGACGCCGACAAATTGGTCGAGGCCCGTGTCAGAGAACTGCTTGAGGAATACTCGTTCGTGCACTTCCTGCCCACCCAGTCGGCCCGGCTTTCCGGGCAGATGCCAGCGGCTTCGCTTGCGATAAACAGGCTGCGCGAGATAACAGCCCCTACCCATGTAATCGTGGGCGACTGCGATCAACCGGACATCCTGATGATTGCGGACATTCTGCGCAAGGGAATACCGCGCGCGAAGAAGACCGTCATCGCGGGCGCGGGGCACTTGGCGCACATGGAGAAGCCCGAGGAATTCAACAAGATAGCGTTGGGATTTCTTGGAGGACTGAAGACTTAGCAGCCGCCGCTGTGGCACGGTCAAACCATCAACTGCATTTCGCAATCACCTTGGTATAATTGGGAAAGCGCGTCGTCGTCCTGTCGGAGGCGGCCCGGATGTTTGTCTTACACGGAGGTACTTTTATGGACATGGCCCTGGGCGCATTGGGCGGACTTGTTGTTGGCGGCCTCATTGCGTGGCTGATCGCCTCCGCGCGCATCGCAAAGCAAATGTCTGCCAAGCTTGAAGAATCCGAGCGCAGGGCGAACACGGCCGAGGGCCGCGCTTCCGGACTTGAGGGGACAATTGGGGAGCTTCGAGCGCAGGGACAGAAGGCCTCGGAGGACTTTGCCGGGCTCAGGACCAAGCTGGATGCGGAAGTAATTGCCAGGACCAAAGCCGAGACCGACCTGGCCCAGACGATTGAAAGGCTCAAAGAGGAGAAGCAGATCCTCGACGATGCAAGGACAAAGCTCACTGACACGTTCAAGGCTCTTGCGGCCGACACCCTCGACAACAGCAATTCTGCGTTTCTGAAACTCGCGCGGGAGACCTTCAGCACTGTGCTTAGCGAAGCCAAGGGCGACCTTGGCAAGCGGCAGGAGGCCATTCAGGGCATGGTCAAGCCGCTGTCGGATTCGATCACCAAGTTCGACGAGAAAGTGCAGGCTCTGGAGAAGGCCCGCTTAGAAGCTTATTCGAGCATGAAAGGTCACATCGAAGGCCTGACAAAATCACAGGACAAGCTGCAAACCGAGACCGGGAACCTCGTCACAGCCCTGCGAGCCCCACAGGTGCGCGGCCGCTGGGGTGAAATGACCCTGAAGCGCGTTGTTGAGCTTGCCGGGATGTCGGACCACTGCGATTTCACCGAACAGGTCAGCGTGGACACCGAGGCCGGTCGGCAAAGGCCGGATATGATCGTTCACCTTCCGGGAGGGCGGGAGATCGTCGTCGATGCAAAGGTGGCTCTCGACGCGTACCTGGTCGCAATTTCCGCGGACACGGAAGAGAAACGGAACGATGCGATCAAGCAGCATGCGAGACAAGTGCGCGATCACATGAATGCTCTTTCCGGCAAGGCCTACTGGAAACAGTTCGACAAAGCGCCCGAATTCGTGGTCATGTTCATACCGGGCGAGTCATTCTTCGCCTCGGCGCTCGATATTGACAAGACATTGATTGAGGACGCGCTGAAACAGCGGGTCGCATTGGCCACTCCGGCAACATTGATAGCGCTGATCCGTGCGGTAGCATTCGGTTGGCGGCAGGAGCAAATCGCCGCGAACGCACAGGAAATCAGCAACCTCGGCAAGGACCTGCACGACCGGATGACCACGATGATCAAGCATATCGTCGAGATCGGGGCGGGGTTAAAGAAAGCGACCAGCGCCTACAACGATGCCGTCAGCTCAATGGAGACGCGTGTTCTTCCTGCTGCGCGAAGATTCAAGGACTTGGGTGCTTCGACGGGGACGGATATCCCCGTGCTCCCCATCATCGAAGCCCAGCCCCGTGCTCTATCCGCGCCGGATTCGGCGGAGGAGAGTTCCGGATAGCAGCGTTGCAGGAGGAACCCGCTACTTCCTTCCTGCATTCTTCCTGACCTGAAACGCCACAACGCCCACCAGCAGCACAGCGACCGCGAGCCCCTGCCCCGGAATCTGTGCGCCATTGGCAGGCGGCTTGGGGGGTTCAGGCGGCTTTGCAGGATGCTTCGGAGCGTATATTGGCGTCGGGCCGCTGACTTTCTTGTCGGCGACTTTCCAGGCCTGTTTGGTCATCTCCAGCACATAGCCGACAGGATGCCTGAGTATCCCGTCTTTGGACATAAAATTGTACAGTGAGTACGGCACTTCGAAAAGAGTGGTGTCCTCGATATGCCCCCATCTGGAGTCGTCTTCCTCGGTCCAGTGTATGGCATAGGGCAGCCTTGCGGCGAAGATCGGAAACAGCTCAGCCAATTCCGGGAATTTCTCAGAGCCCAATAGCGCTACTTCGCTGGCAGACCAGAAGAATCCTTTGTTCTCAAGCGCATCCGTCCTCTTGCAGACATCGGCGAACAGATCCGCGATTTCCTTCTTGAAGCCCTCCACGATCTGCATTCCCAATATCCTGAGCGCAATCCAGCGATGAAGATCTCCGTACTCGTCCATCCGGTGGCGTTCGATTCCGAACTCCACCTTTGTGCTTCGTCTCCCCAGTGCAAGCACACTTAGCAGAAACGCACGGGTGGACTGATTGTCCACGATGACGGAGTCTGGCTCCGCTTTGATACTGGGGCCATTCCCTGTGCTCGTCTCCATGGGTTCTCCGATTGTCGGGCAGTGCCACGGAAAAAAAAGCGGCTGCTCTTCGGGCGCCATCCGGAAAAACCCGACCGACCACTGGACTACTGCTTTGTCGTAACTCACGGCTACGTCGGCATAACGACTCGGATCGGCATTTTCCTTGTCAACGCCCATCGCCACGAAGCGCTCGAGCGGAGGAAGAGCAGCGATCTCGTCCTCGACATCCTCTCCTCCAGCAAGGATGTAGGCAGCCACGGCCTTTCGAGCCGTGACGTACGCCTCGTCCATAGAAGAGAGCATCACGTTCACCTTGGCTTCGAGCGTCTGTTTCGGCGGTTCTTCGGCCAACGCAAAGACTGGCAGCATAAGAAAAGCCAGAGCAAAGGCGACGGCAGCATGAGCGTTTTTCATGGTCTTCCTTCCGCATTGGAGCAACGAATTCCCCATATACGAATAATAACACCAAATTCCCGGTCCGCAAGTATGCAGGGATGATCTCTGCACGCGACAAGGTGGAAGCTGGGTAACGCGGGCGCAATTGCTTTGAGGACGTTCTCATCGCGCCGATCCGTCATCATCCTCCGGCGAGCCCCTTTTCCTTGTTACCGACATTGCCGGGGTTATAATCGGGCGGAATGCAGTCGTCCTCGCCCCTTGATTCCAATGTGCAGTTCCTGCGCGGCGTCGGCCCGGTGCGCGCCGAAGCCCTCGCTCAGAAGGGCATAAAGACCGTCAGGGACGTGCTGTTCAACTTCCCCCGCAAGTACCGCGACTACACCAAACTTGTGATAATGGCCGACCTGCACGAGGGCGACGATGCCATCGTCTGCGGCAGAGTCCTGAAAAGCCAGCGCGGAAATCGCTTCGGCCGGGTGAAGTACAAAATGGTCCTGTCGGATGTAAGCGGCCAGGTCACGGCAATCTGGTTTCAGCCGCTGCAGGGACTCGAAAGCTTCAAGGTGGGCGACGAGATTTACGTCTGTGGGAAGGTCATCTACCGCAGCGGATTCACGATGGTGCATCCCAGCATCGAGCGCGTAGCCCCCGAGACCCGGCGCGCGGGCAAGATCACACCGGTGTACTCCGAAGTCGAGGGCATCGGCGACACCAGTTGGCTGCGACTGTCCGAGGAGGCCATCAAGACCGGGGCGTCCTTTGTCAGGGAAATCCTGCCGAGTACGTTGCTTGGCAAGCACGGGCTGCCCAACCGCGCGGATGCGATCAAGGAACTTCATCAGCCGAGTTCAACGGCGAAGGTCGAAGCCGCCAGAAGACGATTTGTGTACGAAGAGTTCTTCCTCATCCAGGTCGCCGCCGCACTGCGCAGGCACTACATCCGATCACTGCCCAAGCGCACACCAAAGAAGATGACCCCACTGATTGACGAGCGCATACGGGCGCGTTTCCCTTACAAGTTCACGGCCGACCAGGACAAGGCGGTTGCTGAGATCGTCGCGGATATGACCTCGACCACGCCGATGAACCGGCTGCTCCAGGGCGATGTCGGCTGCGGCAAGACGGCCGTGGCGCTTTACGCGGCGCTTCTCACTGTTGCGAACAAGCAGCAGGCTGCTCTCCTTGTCCCCACTGATATCCTTGCTCAGCAGCACTTTGCCACCGTATCGAAGTTCCTCGCAGGTTCCCGCGTGCGGATGGAATTGCTCACCGGCTCCCTGCCCGTTGCTGAGCGCAACCGCGTGCGAGAGGCACTGGCCAAGGGCGAAGTTGACCTTGTGGTTGGCACGCATTCGCTGGTCACGGAAGGCGTTGAGTTCGCCGCGCTTGGGCTCGCGGTGATAGACGAACAACATCGGTTCGGCGTCGCCCAGAGGGCGGAACTGCGGCGAAAGGGCATCTCGGTTGACGCGCTGGTAATGACCGCGACGCCCATCCCGCGCACCCTCGCAATGACCGTGTTTGGCGACCTGGAAGTGGGCGAAATCAAGGAAATGCCCCCCGGGCGAAAACCCATCCGCACACTTCGATTTCCCATCGAGGACGGGTACCGGGCGCACGCATTCGCGGTGGACGAAATACGCAAGGGCGGCCAGGTTTACGTGGTATGCCCGCTTATTGAGGAATCGGGAGAAGAGGAAGAAGATACCCGCAGCGCCCTGTCGGTTTACGAGTCGCTCTCGCAAGGAGCGTACGCCGAGTTCCGCGTGGGGCTCGCGCACGGGCGAATGAGTTCCGTGGAGCGGGAACGCACGATGGACGCGTTTCGGGCAGGAGAGTTGGATGTGCTGGTCGCCACCAGCATCATCGAAGTAGGTCTGGACGTGCCGAACGCGAATGTAATGATAATCGAGCGGGCGGAGCGGTTCGGCCTGGCAACGCTGCACCAGTTGCGCGGGCGGGTGGGCCGGGGCGACCGGTTCTCGTACTGCCTGTGCGTGGCTGACCTGAAAAGCGAGGAAGGCAGGAAGCGCCTTGACGTGTTCTGCTCGACCTCCGACGGATTCAAGATAGCCGAAGAAGACCTTAAGATGCGCGGGCCGGGCGAGGTGCTGGGTTCGCGCCAGTCGGGCGCGCCTCCCCTGAAGTATGGCTCGCTGGAAAGCGATTTCGAGGTGCTGAAGATGGCACGGGCCGACGCGTTCGCGCTGATCGAGTCCGGCTGGCGGCCGACCGATGAACTTCGGACGGAGATTGCCCGTTACGGAAACGACGACGTCAACCTGGCAATGGTGGGCTGAGATGGCGCTTCTTGACGCCGAACTCCTCGCACTTCTCGAAACGGCCTCTGCCCTTGCCCGTAAACGCGGCACCGGGGGCGAGGTGGCAGGTGCCCGCAAGGGAATCCTGCGCGGCGGGAACGAGGAATTCGCTGACTACCGGCCTTACACCCCCGGCGACGACTTCCGCCGAATTGACTGGAAGCCCTTCCTGCGCAGTGGCGAGTTGCTTGTCAAAGTGTTCGCCCGATCCACTTCGGGCACAGTCCATGTGGTTCTCGATACAAGCGCCTCAATGGCCGAACCGGAGCGAAAGCGCGTGTTCGCGCTGCGCCTGGCAGCCTCGGTCGGTTACTTCGCCCTTTGCTGCTCAGACAGGCTGCGTATCTCCACGCTTCCGGAATCGGGAGGCGGAACCCTTGGCCCGCTGGATGGAAAGCACACCGTGGTGCGCCTGCTCGATTTTCTGGAAGGCCTGACATTTGCAGGTACTGCGAATCTGGCCGATTCCATCGCAAAGACCGCGTCAGTGGTGCCCGGACGTCACGACCTGGTGCTGATCTCCGATTTCTGGGACGACGGCGACTTCTGCCGACCCCTGTCTCCCATCGCAGAGCGCGGATCGAATATCACGGCAGTACAGGTTATGGACCCCGACGAATATGCCCCCACCGCGGGCGGGCTCGTGAGGTTGGAGGACAGCGAAACAGCCTCCACCGTTCTGGGCTACGCGGGGCCAGCCGCGGTCGAACGCTATCGCGAGTTGTATGCGGCGAAATTCGAAGACCTGCGAGCCCGATTAGCCGCATTGCGTATCCCCCTGCATCCGGCGCGAACGGACGAGAGCATCAAGGACGCGGTGATCCGCGTCGCCACGGGATAGCGGGACAGATATGCGATCTACTTACTCCCTTCTTCTGGTTGTTTTGCTCGCGGCCGCAATCGGGGCATTCTATTTGCTCTCGCGTGGTGCAGCCACACTCTCCCCCTCCTCTCCCCCTCTTGGCCCCTCGTTACCCCCCTCTAACCTTCGGGTGATATCGCTTGCGCCATCCATCACGGAGATACTCTTTGCGCTCGGAGCGGGCGAGAACATCGTGGGCGACACCGACTTCTGCGACTACCCGGTCGAGGCAAAGACGAAGGCCAAGATCGGAACAATGATTTCCCCGTCCATCGAGCGGATCATCGCCCTGGGGCCGAACTATGTGATCGCGACGCGAAGCAGCGGGAACCGCATCGAGACCGCGCAGGCGCTGGCCAAGGCCGGGATACAGCTTGTGGCGGTGTCAGACGCGAGCATCGCCGACCTTCGAGGGGCCTTTCTTCAGTTAGGTGACCTCCTCGGCAGGAAGAAGGAGGCCCTTGCCCTTGCGGCCGACCTCGACGGCGCGGCGAAGAAGCTCACCGCATTGTCTCCCGGCTTAACTGACCGCACGGCACTGTGGATTATCGCGCGCGAGCCCCTTTATCCTGCAGGCAAAAAGACACTATACGACGACATTATGACCCGGATGGGCCTGAAGAATGTAGCCGATTGGGACGGCTGGCGCGAGTACAGCGGCGAAGTGTTGCGCGCGACACCGCCTGACGTGATATTTGACACTTCCGGCGGGCCGGGCGGATACTATGCCAAGAACTTCGGCCTGACCAAGGCCGAGGTATTCGAGCTTCCTACTGACGAATTCTCGCGCCCGGGGCCGCGGCTGGCTCCTGCGCTCTTGAAACTGTGCGATGATCTCGCCGCCCGGACAAAATGGGCCAACGAATAACCCCCTCCCGGTTCACGGTTATCATTGCTCTTCTCGCGGCCGCGGCCGTCGTGTCAATGGCCGCCTGCCTGTTCATCGGCGCGGCTGACATTTCCGTCGCGCGGGTCTGGAATGCCCTGCTGGGCGAAGGCTCGGATGCTGACCGCGCGATCGTGTTTTCGCGGCTGGCTCGCGGATTCGCCGCGCTCATCGCAGGCGGCGCACTTTCGCTTGCGGGCGCCGTGTCCCAGACGGTGTTGCGCAACCCGCTTGCCGACCCCTACGTGCTGGGAATCTCCGGAAGCGCGGGGCTCGGTGCGATCCTGGCCGGGCTCATCGCAGGCAGCACGGCTTCGGCTTCCATGAGCCTGTTTGCTCTGCCCGCCGCGGTCTTTGCCGTTGGTGCGGTAGCGCTGATCCTCGCCGTCCAGGCACGGTTTCCACGACTGGGGCTCGAGGGACTGATCCTGCTTGGCGTGATGATCAACGCGTTTTGCGGAGCCGCAATTGTTGCTGCCACGGCGATGTTCAACCAGAACGAACTGATGACCTACTTCCGATGGATGCTCGGTTCTCTCTCCGTCATACCCTATGGCCCGGGCGACCTGTTGCCGGTGGGGGGGCTGACGCTGCTCGTTCTGGTGATCCTTATGCTGCTGTCGAGGAGGATGAACGCCCTGCTGCTGCGTCCCGACGAGGCCCGCTCGATGGGCGTTGAGGTGGAGAAATTGCAGCGCCTGTCGCTGTTTGCCTGCGCGATTGCCACTGCCGGGGCAGTAGCCCTGGCCGGAATGGTCGGTTTTGTCGGGCTGCTGATCCCGCACGCGGCCCGTCGGCTCTTTGGCGGAGACATGCGCCTTCTGCTGCCCGCCTCTGCCCTGCTTGGCGGGGCGGCGCTGGTTATCGCGGACGCCGTTGCGCGGAGCATCATGCGCCCAAGCGAGTTGCCGGTAGGCGTCATCACGGCGGTGGTCGGAGCGCCTGCGCTCGTGTTCATATTGATCTCCCGGTCGAAGGGAGGCGAGCGGTGAGCATCCGCGTCCGCTCGCTGGACTTTGCCTGGGGCCGTCATCCCTTGTTGCGGGGATTGGACCTGGATATCGCCCCCGGCGGGCTCACGATGCTGCTTGGCCCCAACGGCTGCGGAAAGTCAACGCTCCTGCGGCTGTGCGCGGGGCTGCTCCTACCGGCCCGCGGATCGGTCGAAATCGACGGCAAGGTGATTGCATCCATGTCTAATCGCGAGCGCGCCCGCGCGATCTCCTGGCTTCCGCAATTCCCGGTGCTACCGGAGTCGTTCTCGGTTATGGAGTGTGTTTTGATGGGGCGGGCAACGGTATCCGGCGCGCTGTTCTTCGATTCGGTTGCCGATGAATGGGCTGCGGCGAAGGCGCTTGCCAGGGCGGGCGCGTCCGAACTGGCCGACCGGAATCCCCTGACGCTTTCCGGCGGCGAATACGCGCGGGTAGCGCTGGCGCGTGCACTGGTCAACGATTCGCCCGTGCTGCTGCTCGACGAGCCCGGTGCGCACCTCGACATAGGTGGCGCAGCGGTCGCGTACTCGCTGCTTCAGACCATCGCGCAGGAGGGAAGGACCGTGCTGATCGCGGCGCACGATATCGCGCTTGCGCGCATCTACGGTGAAAGCGCGATCCTGCTGGGGAAGAACGGAGTTGTGGCAAAGGGGCCGGTATCCGAGGCAATCAATCGGGAAACGGTGTCGGCAGCCTTCGACCTGTCCGATCCGCGGGCACTTGTCGCCGTCGGCCTGTAGTGCGCTGTTCCGACCTGCCTCCATCCTCTGCGAGACTGACTGCTGGTTGTGCCTGCTGTGCCTCGACGGCGCTCTTGCGAGGAGGTTTGTGAGCTTCGACGCATCGCCGTCGCACAAGGCAGCGGCGCCAAAGCTACTCTATTCATCCACAGCCTGAGAGACTTGCGACTTTCCGTTACTCCAACTCCTCTTCGGCAGGGACTTCCTCATCCTCATCCGCATCCTTTTGCTCCACTTTCCCGAAGACCTGGCATCCCGGCAGGGCTTTCTTCAGGAGATCGGTGTTCCCGGGACTACCAACCGCACTTCGCGTGAGGTCAAGAGTCTTGAGCCACGCCATCTTTGTCAGCGGGGTGATGTCCTTAACACTCTCGCCTCCAGTCAGCTCCAAATACTGCAACGAGGTCAATGACGCCAGAGGAGAGATGTCGAGGACCTTCCCGCCCAAGTCAATTTCCAGGCTGCAGAGGCTCCGCCATGTCGAGATCCCGTCGATCGAGGTCAGGCTTTTGCCACAACTCAGGTGCGCTTTGACAATTGGGGCTTCGGGCGAAGCGGTTGGAATACGCTCCAGCGTAGTCGACCCAATAGACACGCTCATGAGAGACTTCAGCGAATCGAATCCGGTAATCTCCTTGCCTTGGAATCCGAACATCAGCGACTCAAGTGCAGGCATCGAGGCAAGCCCTGAAGTGTCCGGCAGTAGCCCGCAACCCCCGATATTAAGGACCTTCAGGTTCACCAGCGGCATAGCGAGCTTCGGCAGCGCGGACATCCCAGGGCAGTTCGATAATTCACAGGACACGAGGCTCTCTGCACCATTCAGAAAGGACAAACTCTCCAGCATGTTCAAGTTGACGAAAAAGAGAGAACGCAAGATAGGAGACAGTCTAATCCCGGATGCATTAAGATGCTCGCACCCGTTGATAAGCAGATATCGCAAGGCTTTCATGTCGCCCAATGCTGTCAAGTCATCCACATCGGACCACTCGATCTGCAACGCCACCAGCGACTCACGCGAGCCCTGAAGATCGACCGCGCTCAGCCTTCTTATGGCCAGATACAGGCACTTCAGACCTTTCAACTTCGCCAAATCGCGGTATTCCAGCTCCTTTTCCTCATTGCCGGGGATTTCCCTCGAAAGGGAAGACAGGGAAAGATGAGTCAGCGACGCAACTGCTGACAGTGATCCCACGTTCAACTTGCCTCTGGATTCGGCTTTCAGCTTCCACAGCTTCCGGCATTCTTTGAGCGCGGAGAAGTCGGTGTTGTCGTTCGTCATGAAGTCCAGTTGTTCCAGCAACGGCAATTTCGCCAATTGCGGAACATCCTCATCGGTGATGAAAACTCCGCTGATGCTCTTGAGGGTGTGGAGCGATGACAGGCTGGCGATGGGCACCGACGGAGTTACCATGTAGTCGAGCCCAAGCCTTGGGAAAAGAAAAGGCCAGTGCCTCGATCCGGATGCGGTATATGGAAAGTACAGTCTACAAGCGTACA
>Ga0265297_10007292_pt1 | contig 15421 bp, 22 predicted proteins | sample Munlanlwell13791_FD_192502 | JGI IMG/M metagenome (GOLD analysis project Ga0265297, IMG submission 192502) | Leachate microbial communities from a municipal landfill in Southern Ontario, Canada - Leachate well 137-91 | ecosystem: Engineered > Solid waste > Landfill > Unclassified | place... | reverse complement strand
GACTTGAGGCGCATCCACTACCCCTCCGAGAATACCGGCTGGTTCGACGCCGGCGCCGCGGTCAAGTTTGATTTCCTGGCGCTTCTCGGGCACACCCTCTCCTCGGCCACGGTCATCACGTTCACGGGCGCCGACGACACCTCGGGGACGAATCCGGAAAGCGAAACGATCACCTGGGCGGCGGGGGACATCTTCCACAGCTTCGGAACGGCCATCACGAAACGGTACTTCAAGGTTACCGTCGCGGACCCGGCCAATGCCGCCGCCTACGCTCAGATCACGACGGGCTTCGCGGGCGAGAAGTGGACGCCGAGTCGTGGCTATACGGTGGGCTTTCAGGACGGGCCGCTGGACGCCTCGACGATCCAGCTCTCGGATTCACTCGTGGCGCACGGCCAGAACAAGCCGCGCGTGCCATCCTGGACGCTGCCCTTCAAGGGGCTGAACGACGCGGACAAGGTCCTGGTCAAAGACCTCTTGACCGTTTGCGGGATCGTCTACGGGTTCATCGTCTGCCTCGACCCGACGACCCCGGCGACGAACACCTACTTCGTTATGAACGCCTCCATTACCCGGCCCCAGGCCGACGGCTATCAGTATTGGAACTGGGCGCTCGATCTCCGAAAGGTTCAATAGTGGCCTTCACGCTCTCGATCTCGAATATCACAGCGACGCACGCCACGCTGACGTGGACGGCCCTCCCGGATTTCGCGGGGGGCACTTATAAAATCTACCGAAACGGGGACCTTGTTCACACGAACGCCTCAGACGATTCGGATTGGGGGGATGACGGTCTTGCTCCGGGGACGGCATATGCTTTCCGGGTCGATGCGTACGCGCCCTATGGCGGCGGCATCATCAACTCCACCAACACCGTCAACATCGTCACGCCGGCCGCCCCCCCCGCCCCTTCCCTGCTCACGGTCACTCCCATTTCAGCCTCGCAACTCAATCTCGACTGGCAGGATAATTCATCGGACGAGCTGGACTTCCACGCCGAGGAAAGCGACGACGGGGTTACCGGCTGGGCCGAAACGACCCCCCCCACGGTTGCCGCGAACGTTATCCACTATGAGCGGACCGGACTCGCCGGGGACATGCTCAAGTATTTCCGCGTCCGCGCGCACAGCGCCGCCGGGTACTCGGCATATTCGAACATAGCGAGCGGACGGACGCTGGCCGCGATTGCCCAGCCCACGAATTTTAAGGTCACCGCCTATTCGGGAACCGAGGTTGATTTTTCTTTTGATGATAATTCCACGGCCGAAGACGATCACCGGCTCGAGCGGAAGACGGGCGGCGGAGCGTTTGCCGAGGTGCAGACGGTTGCCGCCAACGTCACCGGCGGCCGGAACGGCAGCCTCTCGCCCGGGGTGACATACGTCTTCCGCATCCGTGCGAAGCAGGGCGGCTCCTACAGCGCGTATTCCGAGGAGGTGACCGTCACCACTATCGCGGTCCCGGGGGCGCCGTCGGCTATCGTGATTTCCGAATTGCAGGACACGACAACCCGCCTCACCTGGACGCCGCCCACGACGGGCGGTGCGGTCGTCGGCTATAGGATCGAGAGCTCGCCGGATGATTCGACGTGGACGGAAATCGCGCAGATTTATACCCAGGTCTGCTCCTACCGGCCGACGGGCCTCACGGCCTCGCAACTTGTTTATTTCCGGATCCGTGCGTTTAACGCCGCCGGGGACGGGGATTACTGCGCGTCCGCGAGCACGACAACCCTCGCCGCCTACGCGCCGTCCGCCTTCGAGACGTGGCTCCGTAACCCGGTCGGGACGCCGATCATTTTGAGCGAACTCAATCCCAAACTCACCCTCGAAGGCTGGGCGCTCAAGAGCGGCGCGACGTACACCTATCAGGTGACGATCAGCATCCCGCGAGTCCCGATCGACGCGGTCTACGAAAACGGCATCGCGCTCACCGCGGCCGCTACGATCACAGCCGTCGAAACAACGGCGGGGAGCTGGTACTTCGATTTCTACGGGCGCATCCTCTGCGTTCATTCGAGCGACGGCACGACGCCGGCAAGCTTCTTTGTCGAGGCCTCTCTCTGGATTTACCTCACGAACTACCAGGACGGCACGATCATTTTCAACGATCATAACTACCTGAATTTCCTACGCGCTGACGGCGTCTCTGAACTGACCCAGGAATTGACGGGGCTCCATGAGGGGAATTTCATTATCTCCCACGGTACGCTCCAATTCATCAACGCCCTCCAGGACGGCGGCACCTACTTTTTCGACAAGCTCCATTCCGGCCTCACCTGGATCAATCGCAAGGTCCGAAACCTCATCGGCGCCCCGGGCTTCACCTATGCTCAATTCGCGCCTCTTTTCACGGCGCTCATTTCCCGGCATCGGATCGGGGATGAGAGCTTTGCGGTGGACCTCGTGGACCCGCGCGAAGGCATCCACCGGGATCTTCCGATCAATCACTACTGGCAGACGGAATACCCGGCGCTCGCGGACGGCGACCAAGGGAAGGAAAAGCCCTGGGACTACGGCCACATCACGGGCGCTCCGGTCGTCTGCCTCGACGCCGCGGCGAAGAAGTACGGCTACCATGACGGTAAGTGCAAGGGGCTCGTGGCCGTCCGAATCAACGCCGTGGCGAAAACCGTGGACGTGGATTATTTCGACGATCCCGCCCGGGGGATTCTGACCTTTGTGAGTACCCTCACCATCGCGGATTCCGATATTATCGACGTCGATTTCGACGGCCGGATGAGCGGCGACAACGTGCTCCTCGAAAACGGGGCGCTCATTTTCAAGGATATTTGCAACGTCGCCCTCGAACAGGAAGACGCGGAACTCGATCTGGATTCTTTCTGGGAAACGAAAGCGGCGAAGACCTACGCCCTGAAGGTTCCGCTTCACAAGACGCAGAACAGCCAGGAAGTCATCAGGACACTGGAGCATTCCCTCGGCGCCTATACGATGCAGGATCCGGAGGGTCGGATCGGGCTCAAGGTGCTGACGTCAACCCTGCCCTCCTCGGCCGTCCGCGTCCTCGAACATCAGTTGTTCGGGCTGACGATGGAGAGGAGCCGGGACGCACTGGCCTACAAGACGGTCAACGTCTTCCACTCGCCGGTGCCAGGTGCCGACACCTGGAGCCAGGTGACGCGGACCTCGGCGGTCATGGGCTACAAATATCGGGCCAAGAAAAGCCTCGATATCTATACCTACCTTTCAACGGCCGAGGACGCGGGCGCGCGCGCGAACGAAATCCTGGCGGATCTCGAACAGGATAAATCTGAATTCAACGCCTCACAGATCATGTTCGGCGTCCAGGCCGGCGACCTCATCATCTTCACCCGGCCCCGATATTTCGACGCCCAGGGGACGGCTGTCGATAAGACGCTCCGGGTCGTCAAGGTTGGTAAATCCGTAGGCACCATGCAGACCGGCGCGGGGGCGGAGGAGCTTTAAGATGAGTGTTAACAATCCGAGCGACTTCGTCCCGCGCGGGGAATTCAACGACCACATAAAGAAGGACTGGCGGACGGTCCACGGGATTTGGAATGCGATCAGAGGCCTCGTCGCCGGGGGTGGCGGCGGAGGCGCGCCGACGACCTCAAAGTATATCCTTCAGCAAGCCGACGCGAGTCTCCCGAACGCCCAGGCCCTGAGCGCCCTGGCGACCGGACTCGTCAAGGTTACAATAGGGACCGGCGCCCTGAGTGCCGCCGCGGTCGACGTCGATTATGCGGCGGCGGCTCACAAGGCGCGGCATCAGTCGGGCGGAGCCGATTCATTCATCACGATTTCAGATGATCCGCCGAGCGGCGGCTCTGACGGCGATCTCTGGTTCGAGTATTAGGAGATTAACATGGCCTGGTATGACGGAACCCTCACGGCGGCGGCGGGACAATTAAAAGCGATCCTCGACGCGAAACTTGTCCTTAATGCTTTCTGGCACATCGAGGACGCGGCGGCCGGGGCGAATATCGGCGTCTACCATAACTATGACCCGGACAATAACGTCGATTACATGGTCGTTATTTCAGACAACCAGGCCGACTATGCCTCCGTCGCTTTATGGGCCGGATGGGACTCTGGCGCGCACGCCGGTACGGGAGCGAGCTGGTTGAGCGCGACGGAATATACGATCAACAAAACTGCCGGCGCTTACGGGCTGTCCGTCCTCGATCACCGCTTCATCTATGTCACGAAAGAGCCGACCCGAGTTGATTTCTATTATGTCGGTCAACCACTCCGCTTTGACGTCACGAAAGATATGCCGATGATGACCGCCAGGGATACGGCAACTTCTGAGTTTGGATGCGGAACCGCTGGCCCGGCGGCTAGCTCTAGATATTGGCTCGCTCTCCGAGATGAGGACGGCGCGAAACGTTCCGTTGCTCCCACTTGGTATTATAGCGACTCGGCGAAGGCAAGCCCCTTTGCCTTGACTTCCGACGGCCGATACCTCATCCGAGAAACCCCCGTTTGGAATCTAACCTCCCTGAAACTGATCGGCCTTCTGGAAGGCGTCTGCGGACTTGGCGTATCCGATTACCAGGGCCTTGCAAACCTCGATACCGTCACCGACGAAGACGCGAATGTTTGGCTTGCTCTCTGCGGTCCAACCTCGGCGGGACGCGGCGTCGCACTCGTGAGGAAAAGCTGATGGCCGATTACGACGGGTTCACGGTCGCCGACAAAACCGGCGTCGTCCCGGCCTGGGCCTTCCCTCATTCGACGGTTCAAAAGCACGGCGGCTCCTATTCGATCCGGCTCCTCCCCGGGCGCGTCTACCCGCCGATCTGGGTAGCCTGTGAAGCGGGATCGAGGACGATTACGGTCTGGGTTTACCCTACGGTCGCGGCCAACGTTTTACAGGCAAAGGTCATCGACCCGGCGACGCTCGAGGTCATGGGGCGGGACAAGAATGCCGGATCCGGCGCCTGGGAACAATTGAGCGTCGAATTCACGGCGACGAAAAAGTGCTACCAGGTCATCATCGGAAACTTCACCCCGGCCTACGTCCCCGGCGATTTACGGGCGGGCTATTTCGACGATTTTTCCGTGATCTAAAATGCCAGCCGGCAATGGTGCAGAATACGGACGGACGCCGGGCTTCGGCTGGAACCCCGGGAGCGCCGAATACGGGCGCACGCCATTCATCAGGAATTCCGGCGCACTCGTTTGGGCGAGAGTCGGCGGCGTCTGGAAAGAGTGCCGGGCCTATAGCCGCGTCGGCGGGGTTTGGAAGCTCGTGACCGTGGGCGCGAGGCAGAGTGGAACCTGGGAGCCCTGATCTATGTCCCCTGGATTGTAACCGATGGCGGGATGCGGTGAGACGCCGAGAGACGATAGGCGGCGGGCTTACAGGGGAAAACGGGGCTTTTCCGGGAGTTTTTGAGAGTGCCGAAGAGAGGCCTCGAACCCCTGCCTTTATGGCTCAGGAACGACAATATTGTTTTTCCGATAAAAGCGAGATAAAACATAGACCAGTTGTTCTTCTAATTTCTTAGTGCTCAAGTATAAAAGCAAAAAAAGAAGTAACGAGAGAACAATTAGTATAATTGCTGAAATAATATTGCTACGACATAAAGAAATGTCCCATAATAAGGCACAGATTACAGCTGCGGGTCCCAAGGCCAATGCTGTTGCTAGGCGAACAGTCCTATTTATTACTAAGATATCCATTCGTTTTTCAACCCAAGTTCTGACAAATTTAATGTTATCATCCCAGTCACGCGGGAGATATCGATATGCCTCTGATAAATACAGCTGGCTGAAAACTGTTTGTTCAATAACCGCTTCATCGTAAGACTCATCGAGATCCTGGCCCAAGGCTCTGACGGCTCGCTTATATAAGCCTCCCTTTCTTCTTTTCTTTCCTAAATAGAAGTACTGCTGAATAATCGTTAAGATGTATCCGAAAGGAAGTGAAGAGAGCGCAAGGAGGGCCCCTAATAACGGCAAGAAACCATCATCTTTATTTGTATATTCCAATACCACATGGTTTATTTTCGGAACTAAAATCAATATCCATAGCATAGAATCGAGAACAAAATAGGTGCCTGGGATTCCGTATCTCGCAAACCACCCCATTGCGAACTCCTATCCAGATAGTGTGCTTATTATATCCCTTTTCCGAATACTTCAAGAGTGTCCAAGATTCTGCTCACGTCCGCGGCCGCGGGAAGGCCTCCGGATCAGCTCCCCCAGGACACGAACCTGAAAATAGCTCGCTATTCTTCACCTTTTCTTATTGACCATATCTTGACCAACCATCAGGGAAGCAGGGGAAAGCTGGGATAATCGATATCGGACGGAAGGCCACTTCTTCCCTGTTGGAAGCTCATCATATGGAATATCAGGGATTAACGGAAATGGCAGATACTGAGCTACAGCCCCACCGATGGGAGTTTGTAATCTATTCTTTATGAGGCGCATATAAAGTCAAGGCTAAATATCTTGACCAAGTCTCGCGTCTCGAGGCCCGTTCCCGCCCGGGGTCGGGGCTCCCGGCATGATAACAGAGCAGGCAGGCAGATTCAACCCTTCGTCGCCTTTTCTTCGACGATTTCCACGGCTTTCCTCATCCGGCCCATGTCCTCGTGGAGATAGCGGAGGGTCGTTTCCGTCCGGGAGTGGCCCAGGACGGCCATGATATCGGCGAGCCCCACTCCCCTGCCCTGGGCCTCGGTCACCATGAGCGTCGCCGCGGTGTGGCGGAGCCCGTGGAACTCGAAATCCTTGACGCCCGAGAGATCGCGGATCCAGGTCAGGAGCGCCGACTGATTGACTATCAGAGCCCGGCGCCGGTAGGCGAAAACGAAATCCTCAGGCCCGCCGGCCGGCAGGCTCTCCAGGACCTCCCGGATCCCGGCCGTGATCGGGATAACCCGCTCGCGCCGGGCCTTCGTCTCCATCCGGCCAAGCGAGATCTTGTCTCCCTGGACGCTCGCCCAGCGGAGCCCCACCGCCTCGCCGAACCTCATGCCCGAGTAGAGGAGCAACATGACGAGCCGGCGAGTGTACTGCGCGAGATCTCGGGCCTTCGGGGAGGCCTCGATCGCGGCGGTCGAGACAACGGCCGGGACGTGGTTTTTCGACTACTGGAATCGACTCCTCTATGTCCATACTTCAGACGGCACGAGCCCGACGAACTTTTTTATAGAAGCTTGCATTTGGCTTTACTTCACGAATTATCAGGACGGGACGATCACGTTTAACGATCGGCTCTATCTCAATTTCCTGACGGCGGACGGCATCTCGTCTTTCTCGCAAGAATTGAAGGCGCTCCACGAGGGCAGCTTCGCCGCGTCGTCGGGCTCAGTCGCGTTCATCAATGCGATGCAGGCCGGGGGGATCCACTTTTTCGATAAGCTTTACAGGGGCTTGACCTGGAGGAATCGGACCGTCCGCGTTCTCCTCGGCGGGCCGGGATTCACGTATGCGGACTTCAAACCCGTCTTTACCGGCATTGTGCGGCGGCGCGTCATAAGCGACGAGAGCTTCGGCCTTGACCTCGTGGACAGCCGCGAGGGGATCCACCGCGATTTGCCGATCAATCATTTCTGGCCCTCGGAGTATCCCGGGATCGCCGACGCTGATTCCATGAAGGCAGTCCCGATGCTCTACGGGGCCATCACGGGCGCGACCCCGACGAAGATCGGGACCAACACCTACAAATATCATGACGGCCGATGCAAGGGGACGACCGCCGTGAGGCTAAATGGCGTGACGCAAACGGCGGGGACGCACTATTTCGACAACCCCGGGCAGGGCATTTTTACCTTCGTCTCGACGATCACGATTGCCGACGGCGACATCATCGCGGTCGATTTCGAGGGCCGGATGAGCGATGACAACGTGAGTCTCACGAACGGGGCGCTCGTTTTCAAAGACGCGATGAACGAGCTTCTCGGGCTCGCGGACGCGGACCTCGACCTCGATACTATTTGGGAAACGAAGGCGCTGAAGACCGCGACGCTGGCCGCGCCGCTTTTCGTGACCCGGGACTCACAGCGGTTCATCCGCGACCTCGAGGTTTCGCTCGGCGCGTTCACCTCCCAGGATGCGGAGGGTCGGATCGGGCTCAAGGCGCTGACAACGACGGCGTCCTCCTCGGCCATCCACATCGCCGATCATCAGCTTTTCGGGCTCGAAGCGGAGAGCGGGAGTGACGACGCCGAATCCTATTACGCCGTGGAAATTCTTTATAGCCAGGATCCCCAGGCGCAAACTTGGGAGCGCGTCAAGCGGGCCTCGGCCATCCTTGCCGCCAAGAACGGCGCTATCAAAACGCTGACGCTCGAAACGTTCCTCACGACCTCGGCCGACGCTATCACCGTAGGGGACGCTATCCTGGCCGGGCTCGAGGCGGACAAGGTAACGTTCCCGGCTGGCTCGGTAGCCTTCGGCGTACAGCCCGGCGACCTCATCGTTTACAGCCGCGCGCGGTTTTTCGATGAGCAGGGGACGGCGGTCGATAAAACCTTGCGTGTGCTCAAGGCGGATAAGAACGTCGCGACCCGGCAGACGGCGATTACTGCGGAGGCGGTATGAGTAAATCGAGCGGTGCCCCGGTCCCCCGTGGGGCCTACGAGGGCCATCTTAACGACGACTGGAAGCGGGCGCACGGTATTTTCGCGGGCGTCAAGGCGGGCGGCTACGTCGTAACCCAACAAGCGTGGATCGCGCCGACGCTCGGAAATTCCTGGGTCAACTACGATGCTGCGAGTTACAGCGCCGCCGGGTATTTCAGGGACACGCTTGGTATCGTTCACCTCCGGGGTATCTTAAAGGGCGGGACGCTCACCTCTGCCGCGTTCACGCTCCCCGCGGGCTACCGGCCGGCGAAAATCGAATATCATGCTGTCGTCTCGAACGGGGCCTTCGGCTTTTGCGTCGTATCAAGTAACGGTCAGGTCATTCCCTGGGTCGGGAACAACGCCGCGTTCTCCCTCGATGGGATCACCTTCAGGGCGGCGTGATGTTGGCCGTCATCCTGGCCGCGCTCAGCTCCGGCTTGCGGCTGGGTGTGGCTCGGGATTGTCGGCGCGGTCCGGATCGGGAGCGTCGCCCTCAATTACCGAACGTGCCGGCGGCTTGCGCGCTGGTGCCGGTAACTTTGTGCGCTATCATATAGTGCAAATCGGCCCGGAGGCGAGTCGATCCCCCCTCTCTGGATTCGATCTTCACGCCCAAGTGCTTTGAATAGGTTTGGTTCGGCGGGAAAGAAAAGTTCCACGTATCAATATAATCCTCAGAGCTTTTGATCGTAAGGCTACAGAGGCTCGGATACCCGGAATAGAAATACCCGAAGACGAGGTCACGGGGCGAGCCCTTCATGTGGCCCTTGACCATGCTCGTGAGAGGATTAGACGGGGAGGGGAAAACTCCGGTAATGACGACCAGGTCCGCGTGCCATCTTGAGCCGTCCTTCACGCGGAACTTCCAAACCCCCATGAGCGGATGCGTAGCCGCTACCGCGACGGACGCGAGCAGGCAGACGAGGACCGCGAGAATCATTGTGCGTTTCATCTCATCACCTCACTATCCGTAAATAATTTCCAGGCCAAGGCGGATTGCTTCTGCTACCTCCGCCCTTGCCCCTTCGCTTTTCTCCCACCCCGGCATAGCGAACAGGACGTCGCAACGCCTCAATATCTCCAGGTCTCCGGCAAGCCAAACTTCATCGGGGCATATCCCGTCGAACAGCGCTGTATTCATGTGCGGACAGATGACGGCATATCCCTTTTTCCAATACTCTGCCGCCCACCTTGCGGCCCCTTGAATATTGTTTTTGATTCCCTCGATTGTCGGGGCGCGATAGGGGCCGGAAATAAAAAGTAGCTTCATTTTGTCTCGTCTGTTTCTTCGGAGATAACGGACTCGAATAGTCTGCCTTGACTTATCGTCGTGGCGTGAGCGATATTCTTGACGGCCTGTCGATAATAAGAGGGCTTGAGTTCAACCCCTATCCCCCGACGCCCAAGGCGGACAGCCTCAAACACTTCGGATCCAACGCCCATGAACGGCGTCAAAACATTCTCTCCCGGATTTGACCAGAGGACCGTCGCCCTTTCGATAACATCGAGTTGGAGCGGATGGACATGCTTCTCGTCTTCCTGATCCCGGGCGGCCTTGAACGGGAGCACGCGGTCAAGCCTGACGTCATCCCAAAAGGCCGAGGCATACTGACGCCAAATCCAATGAGAGAAACGGTTTTCGATTTGATTCCCGGCCCAATTTCTATACTGTAATAGCTCGGCCGGAATAGTCCGTTCGCCCGCATATTCCGTCAGCCCGTTCGGATGTTCGATAGGGATCATGTTCTCCCCCTTGCGGCGGAAGACGAGCAGATAATCCGCACTAGCAACCGTGCAACGGGACGAGTCGTCCACGATTGTTTTATGAGCTAGGGACTTTGTCATCGTCCGGTTGCGAACGGTCAGCGGTTCTTTCCAAACGTGATAGCGGGCCACGTATCGAAAACCTATTTTCTCGTGGAGTCGGATAATGTCCCCGGGGAAGTCCATGAGATAATCGCCCTTGCCAGTATTACTGCTCGGAACGTCCATGCAATGAACGGCCGTCATGCGCCCGGGTAGGGTGAGCCTAAATATCTCCCGGACCACAAATTCATAGTGAGAGAAAAACTCTGGATAATCCTTGCAGTTAGAAAGATCCCGTTCGCTCGAGCTGTAATGATAGAGCCCCGCAAAGGGCGGGGAATAGATGGACAAGTGAATCGACCCGGCCGGGAGTGTCGGCATGACCTCCATGCAATCGCCTAAGTAAATCGCATACCGATCATTGACAACCTGTTCAGTTATAGCCATGACGGAACCTCCACTTTCGCCTTGTAAGATATGCCCCGGTCTAGGTGCATAGCATCGTTCATATGCCCAACCAGGGCGGTAAACATCCTGTCGGCGGCCTCAGCCTTGCGGCGAAGATTGTCCTTAACGGCGGACTCACCCTCGGCCGCAATAAGATCAACGATCACGGGCCGCTTTTGCCCGAAGCGCCAGCAACGGCGGACGGCCTGGTAATACTGTTCGTAGGAATGCGAGGCGAAGGTTATGACATGGGAGCAATGTTGCCAGTTCAACCCCCAAGCTCCGATCTTCGGCTTGATAATCAGGACGCGTAGCTTGCCGGTTGCAAATGCCTCGAACGCCTCTTCTTTCGATTCGTCGGTATCGCGGCCGCTTACTTGCCGGCCGTCGGATATCATGCGGGACAGCAAGTCTCCTTCCGGGTTAAGGTGACACCATATCACGGCCGGTCGCTTTGTCCCGGAGACGAGGGCGGCGGCCATTTCGCAACGCTCGGTTATGGTCCGTCGCCGTTCCTCTCGCTCCTCGAAAAAATTAGTAGCCGGGAGATCGAATAAGGTTCCTGGGGCTAGCGTCCGCGCCTTTACAACATGGTCCCTCTCGGTACACGAAGGGAGGATGAACCTATCGTCGGCAAAGCCCAAGTCTGACGGCCGGCGGCAAGCCCGCGCCCATGAGCATACCCATTTCCAGAAAGCGTCTTCGGCATGGCCCTTGAAGCGCCAGTTGCCGCGGCCCCCGCCAGCCGACAGGCTAGCCCATCCTGAATGTTGCGCCGTCCATCGGCGGACGGGCTTCGAGGAGTTTTGATCGTTGACGAAGAACCGCCCAAGCATATCCATGTACCCCATTTCCCCTAACGCTTCAGCCGCCGTCCCGAGTTCAATGTAATCGTTCGGGGCGGCCGTTGCCGTACACAAAAGACGATAGGGTAGATGACGCATGAAGGCCGTGACTTCGGCCCGGCGCTTTCCATCAAAGGCTTTAATGGCGCTTGATTCGTCGCACACCGCCCCGCCGAAATCGGACGGGTTGAAATGGTGGAGCTTCTCATAATTCGTGACGATGACCCGCGCCCCGGCCGGAATGTCACCGGCGGAACGGCGGCAATCAATATCAAATTTCTTGGCCTCTCGGATTGTTTGAGCAGACACCGCGAGGGGCGTCAATATCAATACCGGCTTATTCGTTTTGCGGACAACATTCTCGGCCCAAACTAATTGCATCGGTGTCTTGCCCAGCCCACAGTCCGCGAAAATGGCGGACCTCCCTTTTCTTATAGACCAGTCAACGAGGGCTTTCTGAAAGTCGAATAGGAAATCCGGTATCCATAGGGGATCAAATCCGGCTGATGCCCCTATTTGAGATTTTTGGTCTAGAAACTCTTGATATTCCATGCTCCTTATATATACCCCGTCCGCCCGCTTGTCAATAGAAAATTAAAATATATTTTATTTTGCTTGACATTGACCGCCGGCCTCATTATTATAGGGGTGCATAGGAGGCAAGTATGGCGAAACGAAAGATTGACCCCAGGATACTCAGGGTAGCCGACTACGAAAAATCCTCGGGGAAAAGCATCAGGGAAATCGCTAATTTAATCGGGGTTACGGACGCCACTATCTATTGCTGGAAGAAGGGGCGCAAGGTGTCGCCCCTGGCCTCTGTTGCCCTGGATCGGTTTCTCGGGTCCATATCGTAAGTCTCATTAAAGGGGGAAAGCATGAGTCTCCAGGAAAAGCGGAACGTGGTCGCCAAAATCATCACGTACAAGTTCGGGTATTCGCCGATGGTCGCGGAGAGCATCGCGGACGATTTTATCCGCGACGACTTCCCGAAGAACAACATCAGGACGATGGGCGAAGCTGTTGCCTTCATCGACTTCGTTTATGCCGAAGCGCGGGGGTAACATGGACAGCAATCACGAAGCCCCGCGCGGCCTCGAACCCAAGGCCGTTATCGGCAAGGACGGACGCACGCTGACCGTCATCTGCGATGGGAAGTTGGTCACGATCCCGCTCGGCTTCGACCTGGAGCCGTGGGCGCGGATTTACCTGAAAGAGCAGGAAGCGAAGGCGGGCGAAGCGAAAATGACTTCCCTGATCCCCTCTGCGGATATGGCGCAAGGCCAATGAATCGCGTCCGCGTGCGTTTTACAGACCATCTAGGTAGCAAACCATGACCGCCTCCAAACGGAAGCCTCTGGCGTCAAAATCCTGCAAAGAGTGTTCGGCGACATTTCAGCCGAAGCGCCGCTGGCAGGACTACTGCTCTACGAGGTGCCGTGTCGCCCATTGGAACAAGCTTCGCATGGGGATCAAGGACGAGCTCGGCGCGACGATTCAGGAATTGAACCGCCGCCTCACTCTCCTCGAATCTCTGCATCCCGAAATAAAAGCCTTTTCAGCATCCCTCCCAAAACCGGCGCTGGAATTAAAGGGGTCTGGCAACCCTGCAGAGCGCCGTCGGCTCACCCCGTCAAGCCCGCGTGCAAGGCGATGGTGAGGTCGCGCACGCGAAAATTCAAGAAGGGGGAAGGTTATGAGCTCGAAAAAACACGGATGGACCCGCAAGGCGTGGTTGGCGTACAAGGCCGCAGCGCAGTTCTTCTTCGACTATCACAACATGCCGGAAATTCGGCGGGCCGTATCGGCAATGCAGGATCGTGAGGACTGACATGAAATTCCGTCTGTTCGGGAAGAAGGCGAAGGGGGAGCGGGTGAGGACGCGGTACAGGGTGCAGATTGACGCGCCGGGCCGGACCGATGTTGTGCGCGTTGGTCCAAGCCTGGGCCTCATCAACAATATTTGCACATGCTACGGCGCCGACTGTTTCAGCAACGCCGCCCACATCGCCGCCGCGCTGAACGCCTACCCGGAACGGTCATGACCTGCGGCACCTGCGATTTCCTGCGTTGCGGGCTCCAACTCGGCCCGGACGGGCACCTCATCGAAAGCCAGTGCATGCACTGGGGCGAGGAGCGTTCGCGGGATGACAAGGCGTGCGCGGAATACGAGCGTGAGCACACCCCGCGAGAGATCAAGGGACAGTTGGAATTGGGGGTTTAACCATGTACCGCGAACGGATCATTGGGGAGCGTTGCAAGGCTGAAAAGAAAGCCATGCGGCTGGCCCGGCTGGAACAGATCGCCGCGAAGAAGCGGCTGGAAAAGGCTGCGCCGGGATTGCTGAGGGCGTGCAAGGGCGTGGCTTCTGACATGGGCCATTTCAAAGAGGCGGGGCTCATCCCGTTGCAATGCAATATCGACAGCTGGCGAGATAGGCTCCTCGACGCCATCGCTGCGGCCGAAGGCAAATAGGGGAACCATCATGGAGCATCAGGCCGTCCCGAGAGGGGCAGGGACAGAGAGCCGCCCGGTCGAGCCGAGCGGGGATACCGTAAGCATCCCCATCATCGGCTAGGGCGCAGGGAAAGTCAAGGGAGGACAGAATGGAACCGAACGGAAAAATCACCGGGGCCGAGGGCGTCGACGAACGCACGGTGAACCCGGAAATGACGCTCATCAACGTCCCCGAGCGCGGGCTGTCCATCGAGAAGGAGCTCGCGGCTATCGAAAAGAACGTCGAGTTCTTCAACCGGGTCAAGATCATCGCGCTCAAGATGACCAAGCCCTCGGACTGGGTTGACCAGGGCGCGAGCCTCTATCTCATGGACCGCGGCGCGGAGAACGTCGCCATCGCTTTCGGCGTCGATATCTCCGACCTGAAGCTCGCCCAGGAATGGGCCGAGGATTCCAAGGGCCGCTATTACACCTACGTCGCCACCGGCAAGGCGTACTCCAAGAAGCTCGGCCGGTACGTCGAGGATATCGGCGTCTGCTCTCAGCGCGACAAGTTCTTCGGTTTCCAGGGCGGGAAGCTCAAGGAAATCGAGGACGTGGATATGCCGAACATCCGCCGGAAGGCCGTGACCAACCTCTACGGCCGGCTCATCAAGCGCGTCATCGGGCTCATGGGCGTCACGATGGACGACCTCAAGGCGTCCGGCATGGACACGACGAAGATCCAAAAGGTCGAATATAAGGCCGGGGCGCAGAAGACTTCCGACCTCACGCCGGAGGGCAAGGATCTCAAGGCGCAGCTCGACATGATGCTCCTCCGGCTGGCGAATAACGACGCCAAGGCCGCGGCCGAGCTCCTCAAAAAGTTCTCGTTCTGGAAGGGCAAGGACGACGGCAAGGAACACTTCGTCACCGACAGCGCCAAGCTCTCGGAGAAGTGGCTTTCCTCGACTTACGGCCGGGTCAAGGCCGAATACGAAAAGACAATGAGCGGCGGCACCGCGGCGGACCGCGAACCCGGGCAGGAAGGGTAACATGAGCGCCCCCGAAACCGCCATCGGCTCCGCCGCAACTCCGGAGCCCGGGCCCGAGGTCTTCACCCTGCCCGACATTCCCGCCCTGCTCGACGCGCAGACGGCCAAGCGCATCAAGTCCTGGCCGCACGAATGGAACCGCGCCTCCGAAGCCGGGCACCCGTGCCCGCGCTTCCTGGTCCTGTCGCGCACGTCGAATCAGCTTCGGGCGCTCCACGACGTCGGCCTCCAGCGCATCTTCGACGAGGGCAAGCTCCAGGAAGACG
>Ga0265297_10007291_pt1 | contig 15422 bp, 13 predicted proteins | sample Munlanlwell13791_FD_192502 | JGI IMG/M metagenome (GOLD analysis project Ga0265297, IMG submission 192502) | Leachate microbial communities from a municipal landfill in Southern Ontario, Canada - Leachate well 137-91 | ecosystem: Engineered > Solid waste > Landfill > Unclassified | place... | reverse complement strand
AAGACACGCCCATCGGCCTTTTGCCGATTGACGCTTTGTTCAGCCCCGTCCGCAAGGTCGCCTACAGGGTCGAACACAGCCGCGTCGGCCAAGTGACCGACTATGACAAGCTGATTTTGACGGTCGAAACGGACGGCTCGATCTTGCCCGAAGACGCCGTGGCGATTTCCGCGCGTATTTTGCAAGACCAGCTGCAATTCTTCATCAACTTCGAAGAACCGCACGCCGTGGCGGCAGCGCCGGAAGCGGCGACGGATCTGCCCTTCAACCGCAACTTGTTGCGCAAGGTTGACGAACTCGAATTGTCGGTTCGTTCGGCCAATTGCCTCAAGAACGACAACATCGTCTACATCGGCGATCTGGTTCAGAAGACCGAAAGCGAAATGCTCCGCACGCCGAACTTCGGCCGCAAGAGCCTGAACGAAATCAAGGAAGTGTTGACTCAGATGGGTCTGACGTTGGGTATGCAAATCCCCAACTGGCCGCCTGAGAATATCGAAGACCTCGCCAAGAGAATGGAAGAACCGTTCTGAGCGAGAGTTTTTTCCGCGTACTGATGTCAGGCGCGGAAATTGTGCAATCGGTTTCTGCAAGAGCGCCGGTCGGCGAAATCACAGAGCCAAGCTATATTAGGGAGAACAAACCATGCGTCACGGAAATGCCTATCGTAAACTCGGGGTTACCTCGACACACCGCAAGGCGATGTTCGCCAATATGGCTGTGGCACTGATCGAAAACGAACAGATCACGACAACGTTGCCCAAGGCAAAAGACCTGCGCCCCGTCGTCGAAAGCCTGATTACGCTCGGCAAAAAGGGCGGCCTGTCGAACCGCCGCAAGGCAATGTCCATCTTGCACAACGAAGACGTCGTCAAGAAGCTGTTCGGCGCGTTGGCCGAACGTTACAAGAGCCGTCAAGGCGGCTACACGCGCGTTGTCAAGGCGGGGTTCCGCTACGGCGACGCAGCGGCGATGGCGATGATCGAATTCGTTGATCGCGACACGGAAGCCAAAGGCGCCAAGCAGCGCGCGTTGAAGGCTCTCGACGTTTCGGCTGAAGCGGCCGAAACGAAGCACGAAGCGGCCAAGGAACCTGCGAAAGAGCAGCCCAAGGAAACGTCCAAGAAGTCCGCCAAGGAATCCAAGCCGGTGGCCAAAGCGGCCAAAACGACGGCGCAAACAGCCAAAAAGAGGGTGACGCCATGACGAAAAGCATTCTCATAATTTTTGTTGTGGGAATGCTTTTTGGATGTGTGTCGGGAACTAAACCGGCGGATACATACGTCGGTAGGGACGGACGCACGGTCATTATCGAAAGCGACAGCGAAATGTGCCGCCGCGCATGCAACGAGGATTATGCGCGTTGCATGGACACGCGCGCCGCAGGCGACAGCGGCATCAACGGTTCTTCCGAAATATTCGGCGCAAGCGCCGAATGCCGCACGGCATTGCAAAGATGCCTGTCATCCTGCAAAGCCCGCTAACTCATTCTTTTTCAAGTATAAATTGGCTCTTCCCACGCTCCCAAGGCAAGGCTAGTGTTGCCTGATTGTATGCATGGACGAAATATTGTGTTCGTGTAGCAAGGGGTTAGCAGGGAGACCATGGTATGTCGAATAGTCAGGAATTGTTTAGACAGATCAGCCGGAATATTATCGCCCTCGACGACATCACTTTTCGCATCGAAAAATGCGTACATCAGCCTCCGGCCATCAACCTTGTCCATGACGAAGCGACCGGAAAAGACACCGTAAGAGTTGCCTACTTTCTTTTTCCCGGAGCAAGGTCCGAAGCGGTAGAGGCCATTAAAAAAGACTTTTTTCTGAGCTTTCAGGAAAAAATGGCGCACATGGCGCATTACTTACGCGACGTTGACTCGAGCGAGAGAGATTTTCCGAAAGTCGGCGACAAGATCAAGCTGTCTTCGGCAAAGCTGAAAGTGCCGCTCGTAAGCAGCGAAAACAAGGCCATCGAAGCGGTTATTTTCGACATGCCTCTTTCGGTGGACACGGCCGAGAAATTAAGGCAAGTCCGCTTGGGTTTAGTCATAGAGCTTGGCCAGCGCCTTTTTTCGGAAACCGTTCGCATGATAGACGATTTGACGGGAAATTTTCCCGAAGAGGACGGCAAATTCGTGCGTAAGAAAGTCGTCGAAAGCGGCGTCAAAGAAATTTTGGAAGCTTTTCTTCCGTGACGGATTTTTATCGGCTATTAGTGTTTGCATAACAAGGAGACATATAAATGACCACGACATCGGAATTGTTTGAACAGATTGTACAAGACATTCTTGCTCTTGATGGCAACAGCTATCATTACGAAGGTTGTCCCTCCTTCCCGTCTCCCGAGGTCACGCAATACTATAACGTTCCGGCCGAAAAACAGGTGGTGCGCGTCACCTACTCTTTGCCCAAAGTAGATGTCGGCCCCGAAAAAACGGTAAATTTTCACGCCTTTATTGCGAAAATGAACAGAACTGCGGATTATTTTTGCGACGTCGCGTCGAGCGAAGAGGGGTTCTCAACGGTTTTTGATAAAATTCGTTTTTGCACGTCCGATTATTGCACCGATAACATATTGCCGCCCTTCAAATTCAACCATAGGGGCGAAATTGAAGTCTTATATTTTGAAGTCCCTTTTACGGAAAATACGGCAGCGCAAATAAGAGCTGCACGCGTCGAAGCAGCGGTAACCGTCGGAAATCAATGTGTCAGCGATGCCCTTCAGCGGGTTGATCTCCTTATTTCCGGTTTTCCCGAAGAGGACGGCAATAATGTGAGGAAAAGGCTTGCCGAAAATAGCTCCCGACAAACCATACGGACGTTCTTTCCGAAATAATCCGAGGTTCCTTTTTTTCTCTCCCCTTGCGGGAGAGGAAGCTAAAACAAAGGTGTTACGGAGTAACGCCTTTGTTTTCGCAGGTGAGGGGTCATTATTTGCCAAAAATCCTATTGTTATTCCGATCAACCCGCGCTTTATCTCTTTCTGCCGTCATTCCGGAAAAATCGCTTTTTGCAGATTTGCAAAATGCGATTTTGTCCGGAATCCCATTTGGTTTCTCTTTTGCTTTTTTCCTCGTCATGCCCGCCCCCGCCTTCGCGAGGGCAGGCTCCGGCGGAATCCCCTTTGGTTTCTTCTCTTTTTTACCCACTTTTCCCATAATTCGTTATTGCGCCGCACAAAAAACGGCCTAAGTCTTTGTTTTGCAACAATAGATATTTCCTCTTTTTTACTTGAATTCCTCCCAAGAGTGTGTATGATGGCTCCCGCACCCTTCGATATACGAACTTAAGGAGGGTTTGTCCGGCCGTGGTAGCGCTCTTCGCCTCAACTGCGCAGAAGGGGGAGAAGGAGCCGATCGGCGAGGAATGTTGGAACCTCTTGACGTATCGTGCGTCAGGATCCCGCGGGAGCATTCATTTGAATGCCACACGATGGTTTTTTTAAAGAGTTTTTTTAAGGAAGGTTTTTTTGAAAGAGAATGAAAGAGATTAAATAATTTTATCCTTTACGCGCCCTCTCATAAGCAGCCAAAGCATCGGGGAAGGGAGACAGCGCGCGGCGCAACACGCCCTGAAGAGCCGAAATCGCAATGCCGTAATTCGTCATGGGAACGGCCTTTTCTCCGGCTATCGCCAGCCGTGAACCCATTTCCTGTTTTGTCATCACGCATCCGCCGCAGTGGATGATGACCTTATATTCCTGCAAATTATCCGGAAAATCGTGCCCAGCGCTCGTATCCACGACAATATTTCTCCCGCTATATTGTCGCAGCCAGCGCGGAATTTTTATCCTTCCGATGTCGTCCTCCAGCGGATGATGCGAACAGCCTTCCGCGATAAGAACCTTGTCGCCGTCTTCCAATTTATCCAAAGCGGCAGCGCCCGCAGCCTGCGTCGCCAGATCGCCCTTAAAGCGCGAGAAGAGAATCGAAAATGTCGTCAAAGGCACGCTCTCCGGCGTGTCCGCAACGACCCGCGCGACCACTTGGGAATCGCACACGACAAGGTCGGGCAGCTTGTTCAGCTTCGCCAAAGTGGCGGCATATTCCCTGTCCTTGACGACCAGCGCGGCGATGTCGTTGTCCAGAAGATCGCGCAACGCCTGCACCTGCGGGACGATCAACCGGCCTTTGGGCGCGCCAAGATCAATGGGGACGACAAGGATAACCATGCCGCCTGCAGGGCATAAATCGCCGATAAGGGCGGGGGGCGCGGTAAAAAGCTTCGGCAAAAGCTCGCGCAATCTTTCCTTGAACTCGTTTCTGAAATCTTCCTTGGTGTCGGGCTTTATCGAACTTCCCGCAACCCACGTCAGCTTTTTCATCTCGAGCAGGGCGATGAAATTGTTGGCGGGCTCGCTCAAATCCGTTTTGTTGATGACGACAAGGACGGGGATATTCCGCGCGCGCGCGTCGTTGACAAGTCCGTCCTCATAATCGCTCCAGTCGTTGGGCGTTACGACGATAACGGCGGCATCCATGCGCTGAATGGCTTTTTTGGCTCTTCCGACCCGCGCTTCGCCAAGCGCCGATGTATCGTCAATGCCCGCCGTGTCGAGCAACACCACAGGGCCCAAGGGCAAAAGCTCCATCGTTTTTTCGACAACGTCCGTCGTCGTTCCGGCCTGCGGCGAGGTAATGGCGACATCCTGTCCCGCCAGCATGTTCATGAAAGACGACTTGCCGACGTTCATGCGCCCCATGATGCCGATGTGAAGGCGCAGGGCTTTGGGCGTCTTGTCGGTCACTTTTTGTCGTCCCTTTCAACATAGCCGAGGCCGATAAAATTAGGCGTCGCCAAGACGGCGTTGGCGATCTCGTTGCCCAGTTTTTCGGAAAGAAAAGTCTTTATATAGGCTTCGGCGTTGCGTTTTTTGATTTCGCAGAACTCGTTCATCAGAAGCCGCGTGCGCTCATAGCCGACATAGGGCAGCAGCGCCGTCATCAAAGAGGGGCTGTCGCCCACAGCCTCGCGGCAACGAGAAGCGTCGGCCGTGATGCCCTCGATGTGGGGAGCCAGCATCAGCGATGCGTTTTTCAGAATGCTTATGGATTCAAGCAGCGCGCTCGCGATAAGGGGCATGAACTCGTTAATCTCAAGCGTGCCGTGCGCGGCGCATTCGGCGATCGTAAAATCGTTGGCGCGCACGACAAGGCTCGCCTGAAGGACGCTTTCCATCGCGACGGGATTGACCTTCCCCGGCATAATGGACGACCCCGCCTGCATGGGCGGCAACGCAATCTCGCCGATGAAATGCAAAAGCCGCAAATCGCCCGCGATCTTGGCGATGTTTGCGGCGGCGGCTTTTAAAATGCCGGACACCTCGACAAACGCGTCGGCGTTCGCCGTGCCGTCAACGACGTTTTCGCATCTGGCCAGCCCCATGCCCGTCAGGGTTCGCAAAATCTCGATGACGCGGAAGATATAGGTGCGCGGCGCGGTCAGACCCGTGCCGACGGCTGTTCCGCCGATGTTGACCATGCGCAAACGCTCTTCGCATTTAAACGTGCGCCACCTGTCGCGCGCGATAGCTTCCGAATAGGCCGAAAATTCCTGTCCCAGCGTCATCGGCACGGCGGGCTGCAATTCGGTGCGCCCCATCTTGATGATGTCGTGAAATTCTTTTTCCTTGGCCTGAAAAGAGCCCTGAAGCTTCGCCAGAGCCTCGTTCAGCGACCTTAATCCGCCGATGGCCGCAATTCTTAAAGCCGTCGGATAAACGTCGTTCGTCGATTGATGCAGATTGACGTGGTCGAGCGGATGGACGACGTCGTAATCGCCTTCCTTTTTCCCCATCGCCTTCAGCGCGAGATTGGCGATGACTTCGTTGACGTTCATATTCGTGGACGTGCCCGCGCCGCCTTGCAGGGCGTCGAGAGGAAAGGACGCCGCAAATTCCTTTTCGTTGTTCTCGATTTTGCCGCATGCCGCGCCGATGCTTTCCGCGATATTGGGGGGAAGATAGCCAAGTTCCCCGTTTGCCATGGCGGCCGCATGCTTGACCGTGGCGATGGCCGAAATCAGCGAATAGGGGACGCGCCGCGCCGAAAGAGCAAAGTTACCGATAGCGCGCTGCGTATGGATGCCCCACAAAGCGCCGTCTTCGATCTCTTTATCTCCCAAAGCATCAGCTTCTTTACGCATAACTTTGATATTAAACAATAATCGTTATTTGTCAAAAAGAGTAAAAAGCTCGGCGTTCAACGTAAGGTGAACAAGAACGCTTGCCGCAAACCCCAGCATAATTGCCCACGCCCATTTCAGATGCGCCCCGAAGGTATAGGTACCTCTGGCGATGCCCATAAGGGCGACGCCCGCCGCCGACCCGATGGAAAGAAGCGAGCCGCCGACGCCCGCCGTCATCGTGATAAGCAGCCATTGCCCCAAATCCATGGGCGGGTTCATCGTCAACACGGCGTAGGTCAGGGGAATATTGCCGAAGACCGAGGACGCCGCGCCGATCAGAATGTTGGCGAACGTATTGCCCAGCGACGAGTAAATAAACTCCGACAGGCTCCCTAAATAGCCAAGCGCGCCGATGCCGCCGATGCAAAGCATGATGCCGTAGAAAAAGAGCAGCGTATCCCATTCGATTTTTTCCAAAGTTCTGAAAATATCGAAAGGCTTGGCGATGGAATAACCCTTGTCTTCGTTTTCCGGAAGAGGAGCCGAGACAGCAGGGAACTTGGACAAAAGCCGCGTTTCGACATTGTGAAGGTAAAAGCCGTAGATGTTCAGCGCGCCAAACCCCAGCATCATCCCGAGGAAGGGCGGAAGGCCAAGCTCGTGATTCATGAACACGGTCGCGACGATGGTCGCGAGAAACAATCCGACGACGACATAGCCGCCTTTGCGAACGCGAATGATGGCCGTATAGCCAACGGACTTTTTGTTGCTGATGGTGAAAGAAATCAACGCGGCGGGAACCAGCCAGTTGGCGAGGGTCGGGAGGAAGAGGTCAAAGAACTGGTAAAAGCCGACCACGCCCTTTTGCCAGACCATCAGCGTCGTGATGTCGCCGAAGGGAGAAAAAGCGCCGCCGGCGTTGGCCGCGACGACGATGCTGACCAGAGTGCCGACAATGGCTTTTTTATCCTGGCCGAGCGCCGACAAAGCGACAGTGCCCATGACGAGCGCCGTCGTGAGGTTATCGGCGACGGGGGAAAGAAAGAAAGCGCACGTGCCCGTAATCCAGAAAACGCCGCGCGACGAGAAATTTGCCGCCGAAAGGCGCGAACGAAGCGAGTCGAACACCCGCCGTTCGATAAGCGTGTTGACGAAACTCATCGCGGACAAAAGGAACAAAAACAGTTCCGAATATTCCGTCAAAATCTCGCGAAGCTTGACGTTGACCTCCGCGCCGCGTCCTTCCTGTTGAAAGGCGATGGCGATGAGAATCCATATCAGGCCAGCCGCAAGCATCACGGGCTTCGATTTGTGCAAATGGATCTTTTCTTCCGTAAAAACAAGCAGATAGGCTACGGCAAACAAAACAATAACGGCGAGGCCGATCCATGAAAAGGTCGTTTCAAACATGTAGCACCATCCTTGTCATATCAAACCTTTGTGTATTTACCGGACAACAAAAACCCCGTCAACGACATCAAAAACCGGCAGTGCGGATCGGAAGGATCCGGTTGGGGAAAGAGCTCTGCGGCTTCTTTGGCGCATTCTTCGAGATTGCAGTCGGCATAAAACGACCGGCGCAGAAGAATACTGGCATGAACCGTCAAAAGGTCGGAGCGATTGTGAACCGTGGTGTTGAGGCGGGTATCCGCGGGAACCGAGGTAATAAAGGGAAAGATGGTTCCGGCTTTGATCTGGCCGTGCTGGCAAAGGGTCAGAAGATAAATATCAATCGGGCCGCGCGCGCCGTTTTTCAGCTCGGTTTCATAAAGAGAAAGAAGTTTATCAATGGATTTCGGATTGACGATAAACGAACATGTCGAACAAAACAGGACGTCGCTTAAATCAACGACGGTAAAGCCGAGATGTTCGATTTTGCCATCCTTGTCGCGTTTGACGTGCTGGTCATAGCATTGCTTGAACCGGACAAAATTCAGGTCGAGCATGGACGTGGAAATATCAGTGTAAAGGATGTCGTAGTTATCCAGTTCTTTTCCGCTCAGCACCTGATCCATCACGTAATTGAAAGTCTTCGACAAAACGATGTCGTCTTCCATAACGTGCAGGGGCAGCGCGCTGCCCCTGTTTTCCTTGAGAAGGCGATAGTGCGAGGTAAAGCAGCCGAGCTCGGAATCCCTTAGCCCCACGGGATTGGGAAAGCCCATCGCGTTGCCGTCGGAGGCGGAAAAACGCGTGTATTTTCCGCCAAGGCCGTGGTTTGCCAGCTCTTGCTCGATCTTTATCCGGCGGTCTTCGCAGCGGTCTAGATTGACGTAAAATCCGGCGTATCTCATGGGAAAAACAGGGCGGGGTGTGACAAAAAACTTTACCGCGCAAACAGTAGCATCTTTTTATGCCGAAAAAACACTTTTCGGCGATGATTCGCGCTGCGGCAATCAGGGTCTGGACCTTAAGACTGAAGCATCATGGCGCGCGCGGCCTTTTTAGAAAAGGCGCCTTTGAACAATCCATTGGAACGCAAACGCGGACGGATAAGTCCAATAGACGGAATCCACTGTACGGGGTCAAACCGTCCATCGGAAAACGCGATAAAAGCCGTGTTGTTGGGAAAATAAGGAGCAAAGACTCTTCCCGCTCCTTCATTGTTTTTGAAAAGGCCTGACCAGCAACCGGTGTTTGCGTAAGTGACCTTTTCCGGCCCCAGAGGCTTTCCGTTCTTGTCGCGCGGCGAGGAAACCTCTCTCATGCAGGCGAGGTGAGTATGGCCGCAGACAATCTTGGTGTAATAGGCTTCGGGTTGTTCCGTTCCCAATTCGTTTTTTGCGGCTATTCGCGCATTCGCGGCAAACAGACATTTTAGGGAGGCTCTTTCGAAATGATCTTTATAAGATGTGCACTGATAGGCCTTTTGCAGAGCGGTCGTAAGCGACCACCGTTTGCGAAAACCGACGGAGGCAAGCACGCGTTGAATTTTTTTGTCGGCGCCCCATTTTCTGATGTGAGTGCTGACGCTGCCGATAGCCTCGCAGGCGAGCGCGCCAAAGGGGCTGATTATCAGGTGCCCGAACGGAATGCTGTCGAATTGGTGGCCGTGGAGAACAAGTATGCGTTGTCCTTCCGGCGTCGTATACGAGGCTTCGGGCGTTATCGTTATGCCTCCTAAAAGAAGGGCGTGTCTTTTTGCGTCAATTCTTTCGTCGTGGTTTCCCGGCGTAAGGACGACGTTGACGCCATGTCGCGCGAATTCCGAAAGCTTCAGGCATACATCCGCCTGAAAGGGATCTTTTTGGTGGAGTTTGTAAATATCGTAATTGCCTCTCCATGAATTAAAAAGGTCGCCTCCGAGAAAAATGTTTTTTGGCTTAATGTGACTTAGAAAACTCGAAAAGCTTCGGCTGTTGCAAAACGGGGATATAAAATGCTGATCGCTCACATAGACGGCTTCGCATTCGACCGCATCGTGCAAAAGCTCCGGGGCGTCCGGATTATCGGAAATTATTGAAGTGCCGCGCCCAAGCAATTCTTTGAAAACATGACGATCAAACGGCATAAACCAACCCTGAAAAACCAGCCCAAAAATACGATACGCAATTACGCCATTATAGTCGCCGTCGGCGAAAAGACAAATCTTGCAAGGGCGCCTTTTCCCTTATTTTTGAAGCGATTATCAATGTTTTTGCTTGCTCAATATCTCTTTGGCGAGCTTGTGGTGAAGATCCGCCTTTTCCTTGTTCTTTAATACCGAACCGTAAACGTCGCCGAGCGTCTGGTGCGAGCGGAAATAATCCGGCTGGATTTCAACCGAGCGTTCCAGATTTTTAATGACCTTCTCGATGACTTGTTTTTCCTTGGGGGAAAGGTCGGGCGGAATCGAAAAAGTATACGGCTGCTTATAGATGTCGGTGACGGCGTTTTCCGGCAGATATATTTTCCGGAAGGTTTTGTGCAAATAGGCCGACGCCAGATTGTACCGGGCCTCGGCATAGGCGTCTACCGATGCGATTGATTGATCGAGGTGTTCGATGGCGTCGTCGTATTTGCCGTTATTCAAATAATATATCGCCAGATTGCTATGCGCGCGCGCGGCCGTCGGTTCGTAAGAAAGAATATGAGGATAAAAAGAAAGATGATCTCGCCAGACTTTGTTTTGGTTGTACGTGGCGACTGACAGGGCGATACAAAGAGCAAGCGCCGTTGCCGAGGCAATGATGGGAACCGCTCGCGGTTTGTTTTTCAGGGAAGAGGTCAAAGCTTCTCCCGCGCCCAGAAACAATCCGATAGAGGGCAGGTACATCCAGTGTTCCAGAAGCAGCGCGTTCATCAGCACAAAAAGACCCGTCTGCGGCGCATGCGCGGCCGCGAACCACAAAAGCCCGAAACTGACGGCGAGCGGGCGTTTCAGGTAAAGGCTGCGGACAATGTGCGAGGCGGCTGCGATAACCATGACGGTTCCGCCGATGACGGGCCAATACCAGAAGTTCGTATAGATCGGGAAAGACCTTTCCATGTGAAGGTCGTTCGGCCAGATCAGAAGGCGAAGATAGGAAGGAAGGGTGGCGAGAAAAGTGAAAAACCTGTGTAAGGGCTGTTCGGCATAAGCCTTGGTCGCGTCAAAGCCGGACAGCCTGTTGTAAAAAGAGGCGGAAGAGTCGGGGCTTGTAAAACCTTCGGCGTTCCATCTCCAGTATGTAAAAAGAATGGCGATAATCCATAGAGGCCATGTTCGCAGATAGGTGCGGACGGAAAGCCGGTCGGGGCTGACATAAAACAGGCAGGCCATAACAAGGGCAGGGAGAACGACAGCCGTTTCTTTGCTTAAAAGCCCGAAAAGGAAAAGGGGGATGATAAGGAAAATCTTACGCAGCGAAAAATCGGGCAGCAGAACGAGAAGCGCCGAAAGGCAGAAAAACACGTAAAGCGGATCCGCCGTTCCGCTCATGTACGAGATGGCTTCGGTATGAATGGGGTGGACGCCCCATGCCAGAGCCGCCCAGAAAACGCCCCGCGCGTTGAAGCCGAGCCGCGTGCCGAGCTTGTAGACAAGGCATGCGTTGGCGATATGCAGCGACAGATTCAACAGGTGAAAAGCGAAAACGTCGCCGCCGCCCAAGTTGAACGCGAACAGGTAAAGCAGCATTTGCGCGGGTCTGTAGAAACCGCCGGGAATATTCGCGCCGCTGGACGTCGTGCCTGTCAGAAGATCGCCGATATGTTCCCATCCGCGCAAATGCGCGTTAAGCCGGATCATGGCGATGTCGTCGAAAAGAAAGGTATTATCGAAGATATTTCCGTATGCCGCAAAAACGGCCAGCGCCAAAACCAGATAAGGCGCCAAGCCCCGCATGAACGGGGACATCAAATCGTCTTCACGGACTTGGGCTGAAGAAATCATAAAATAGGGTCGCTATGGTAATTCGATGCGGTTGCTATGCTTCCAACAATTGACGCAATCCTGCGGGCAAGTCAATGGAGGGGCGCCAGCCCGGAAGCGTTTCGTGGCACGTTATCACACGCATAATTTCGCGCGGACGGTATTCTTTTTCTCCCCACGAAATCGTAACGGGTTTTTTGCTTATCTTGTTGTAGATGTCGAGAAAGGCCTTCAATTTCAGCGGGCGGTTCGACCGGAGCATATACGTGCGCTGTTCGCTTTCTCCCATGGAGTGGACGAGAGACAGGGCTTGCTCGTACCCGGCCACGACATCGGAAACATGCACGAAGTCCACGATTTGCTCGCCGGGGGACATGGAAAGGGGTTCTCCGCTCTGAGCCGCTTTTTTCAGCAACGTAAGCAGCTTCGGGCGCGTATCGTTGGGGCCGTAAGTGTCCGTCAGTTCGAGCGTCAGGGCTTTAAAGCCCGCGATCTCCACATAATAAGTCAGAATATCGGCGAACGCCTGCTTCGTCGCGGCATATAAATTGACGGGCGCATAAGGGGCGTTTTCGTAATGCTGCCAAGCCGTGCCTGTGTTGATGAACTCGCGGCACCCCGCCGCAAGGGAGGCTTCGATAAGCTGTGTCGGAAAACGCACGTTGCTTTCGATCAGGTGATCCACGTCTTCGGGCTTGTGCGTTCCTAAAAACAGGCTGGCGAGGTGAATGACGACATCGGGCTTGAAGGACATAACCTGCGTGCGCAGATTATTGTATGATCCGTCCAGAAGAAAAAGCTGCCCGAAAGCGGGGAGCTTGCGCCCCGATGACGCGCGAAGCAAAAACCCGACTTTGTGCAAAGACGCCAGCTTTTCGGCCAAATGGCTGCCGATAAAGCCGGTTCCGCCGGATATGAGGATGCGAAGGCCGTTCATGCCTTATGGGTATAAGCCCGATCATTCACAAATCAAGCCAAGAGTGATAAAGCCTGTAAGGTGGATTCCTGATCTTTTGCAGGCCAACGGCATGACTGACGACGTTCGATTCTTCGACGATTTGCCCGATGCGGCTAAGGCCGTTGCCCTTTTGCGGGATATTGAAAAAATGAAACCGGCTCTTCCACACGGTAAAATCGATAAGCCCCTTTATCTTTACGGCGCGGGAAGCCTTGGCCGTCTGGCTTGGGATTATTTTAAAAAAGTCGGCGTCAGCGTCGCGGGCGTCATTGATAAAAACGCCGTGAAAGCCAGGCAAGACCCTTTTTGGAACGGGGTGCCGGTTGTCAATCCGGAAGAAGTGCCGGAAGACGTAAAAAAAGACATTCTTCTGGCTGTTTGCGTGGTGACGTCGCCGTGGGGCGAGGTCACTCATCCACTTCGCGCCGACGGATGGCAAGACATTGTTCCGTTTTATACCGTCTGCGCTTCTTATCTTGATAAGCATCCGCTCGATAACGGATGGCTGACGGGGCCTTTGACGCCGAAAGATGTGAGCGAGATCGAAAACGTTCTGTCCTGCTATGCGGACGATATATCGCGCGCGCATCACCTGATGTTTCTGGCGTGGCACTGCCTTCAGGAAGAATGGATCTTTAAAAAAGCTCCTGTGACGCTGGACGATCGTTTCTTTATTCCGGAAATCGTCTCAAAGCTTCATGACCGCGAATCTTTTGCCGATTTGGGGGCGCACCACGGCAATGTAATCCTGAAATTCTTGGGGACGGTCAAAAGCAAGTTTACCGGCGTGACGGCTTTCGAACCTGATGCGGAAAACGCAAAAGAACTGCGAAAGACGGTTGACCAGTTGCCGTCCGACGTGAAAACGAAAATCCGTATCGAAGAAAAGATACTGGGCAGGACTTCCGGCAAAGCGAATTTCGAATCGGGGCTCGGCTATGCGTCGCGAATAGTCAAACAGGGCGGCACACAGGCGCCTGTTTTTTCGCTGGACGAATTCAACCTGTCGCCGTCCTTCATCAAAGCGCATCTGGAAGGCGGCGAGCTGGACGCTCTGCTTGGCGGCCTTCGGACAATCAGGCGGCATAAACCGATCGTCGCCTTGACGGTCTATCATGATCGCGAGGGGCTGTGGGGCGTTCAAAAAGGATTGAAAGACGCTTTGTCGGGCGAGGGGTACCGCTTTATATTCCGTCAGCACGGGTGGCAGGGAACCGGCGGCGTTCTTTATCTTATTCCTGAAACAAGAGAATAGGGATAGACGCCCGAACGTTCTGCGGGTTATTCTGGATTCCGGAAGAGGTTTTTATGACGGCAAAGCGCGAGCCCAGAATTAATGTGCATGGCAGGACACGTCTTGAGACGGTTATTCCGCTTTCGACCCCTTTCATTCTGTTTGTCGATCCGTCCAGCGCGTGCAATTTCCGGTGCACGTTTTGCCCTACCGGTGATCACGATCTGATCCGCAGCATCGGGCGTTATCAGGGGCCTTTGGATTTCGAGCTGTATAAGAAAATCATCGATGATTTGAAGGAATTCGACCAGCCGCTGAAAGTCCTTCGCCTTTACAAGGACGGCGAGCCTTTGTTGAACAAGCGGTTTGCCGACATGGTTCGCTATGCCAAGCAAAGCGACCGCGTGCCTTATGTCGATACGACCACGAACGGCGTCTATCTGACGAACGAAAAGGTGCTCGAGATTATCGATGCAGGCATTGATCGCATCAATATCTCCCTGAACGGGCTGTCGGATGCGGATTTTGTCCGTTATTCGCAGACCAGGGTCGATTTTAACGCCTATCTGGAAAATATACGCTTCCTTTATCGTAACAGGAAAAATTGCGAGATTTTTATCAAGATGCCGGGCGATTTCCTGTCCGAAGGCGAAAGGGACTTCTTCTATAAAACGTTCGAGCCGATTTGCGACAGAATCTCGCTTGAGAATTTTTCTCCCTGCTGGCCGGAATTCGGCGTGGCGGACAGGATAAACCTCGAGATGAAAAAGGGCATCTATGGCAACGAGCTTACAGATACCGATACGTGCCCTTATATATTCTATGCCATGTCCGTCAATTCGGACGGCATGGTGAGCCTGTGTTTTCTCGATTGGTCGCGCAAGCTGATCATCGGCGATGCGCGCAAGGAAAGCCTGCGCTCGATATGGGAGGGGGAGGAGATGTTCAAGCATCGCCTCGCACAGCTTCGAGGACAGCGGAAAAAAAACAAGATTTGCGCCGAATGCGGGCAGCTGACCTACTGTATGCCGGACAACATTGATCCTTATGTCAAAGAGCTTGAAGAAAAACTGATCGCCCGACACAAAACGCGTTAAAGACCATGAACCGCACGCGAGTCCTGCACATAGCGAGCCACCTTGGAGGCGGGGTGGGGCGTGTTTTGTCCGCGCTTGCCGCTTTCAACAGGAAACAGGAGGACGGAGTCGAGGACGTCTTTATCTGCCTTGAGAAGCCGCGCGATGCCCGTTTTGCCGATAAAATCGCCGCTTGCGGCGCAACGTTGTTTATCGAACCGGATGAGGCCGTTATTCGCCGCGAGATCGAGGCGGCGGATATAGTGCAGGTCGAATGGTGGCATCATCCGCTGATGGCCAAGGCGCTGTGCCGTTTCGGCGGCATTCCGGCGCGGTGGGTCGTTTGGGCTCATACGTCGGGGCTGCATTATCCCATTATACATCCGGATTTCGTGAACCTGCCGCAGGCTTTTATCGCGACGACGACGGCGACCATGCCCTTGTTAAGGGGCGCGAAAACCATAACGGAGTGCATCCACAGTTCGGGCGATTTTGACGATTTTCCGATGCATAAAATAAACGAGGGACAATCCGTAAGGTGCGGTTATTTAGGGTCGTTGAATCCCGCCAAGCTGCATCCCGAAATCGTTCGGTATTTGAAGGAGGTCGGGCGGCCCGATTTCAAGGTCGATTTTTATGGCGACAGTTCCGTCAATCCCGAATTGGAGGCCGAAGCGCGCGCCGAAGGAAGTCCTGT
>Ga0265297_10007289_pt1 | contig 15424 bp, 13 predicted proteins | sample Munlanlwell13791_FD_192502 | JGI IMG/M metagenome (GOLD analysis project Ga0265297, IMG submission 192502) | Leachate microbial communities from a municipal landfill in Southern Ontario, Canada - Leachate well 137-91 | ecosystem: Engineered > Solid waste > Landfill > Unclassified | place... | reverse complement strand
TGGCATGTCCCAGGCCCCAGTTCAGCGGACAAACAAGCACATTTTTTTTTGTGGGCACAATTTTGTCAGAAAGTTAAACTATACTGTATGGCGATATTTCGCGGCGCCTCAATAAAGCCCGGCCTTGTCATATACTCGGTATTCAGTAAATTATTTACGTGTATGCCTATACGTTGTGTTTCAGAGATATCAAAGAGTCCGCGAAGATTCATTAAAAAATAACCCTTATCGTGTTCGTCTCTGTAAGCCTTAAGCCCGGGAAGAAGATCTGACGGTGCATAACCCGGAATCAAAGGCCCCTCGAAAGCCTTGTCAATATTTATTATATTGCTATTATATATCATGCCTATTCCAAGCGTAAAGAAGTGGAACGTTAAGTCAACATCGAGCTTAACAGAATGCAGATTCCTGTATTTTAAATATTTATTGTTTTCTGTTTTTGAGGTGTCAATCATCGGGTCATAATTTAAATCGATGGGATAAATAAAAGTATAACCTGCCAGTATTGTCAGAGGGAAGCCGAAAAAATTTCCTTGTCCTGTAAAGCTGAAATCAAGTCCGGTTACACGTGCGTGTCCGACATTTAAGGATTTAAATCCAATATCGTCAAGGGTGGCATATTGTGCTGTGTCGGGTTTATATATACCAAAAGTAAATTCCATCATGTCTTTATATTCAGTCCAAAAACCTGCGGCATCCAGATAACCGTTCCAGTTTCCTGCCCTGAAACCGTATTTTATTCCAAGTTCAGCACTCCAGCCGGTTTCCGGCTTCAGCAGCTTATTAGGAAATAAATTTAACCCCCCCAGATTGGTTTTGATAAATTTTTCTGCGATAGAAGGGAAACGGTACCCCTGCCCGAAAGAGGCCCTGATAAATGTATATTTTGCCACTTCATAACTTACACCTGCCCTGAAAACCGGAGTAAGAGGCAATTTATGATTTTTGCCGTTGATTTTGAAAGAAATTGTTGATTCGGATTCAGCGGTATCAATCCGGTAATATTCACCCCTGATACCCAGTGATATAGAAAACTTTTTCCAGAACTTGGCATCATATTGCGCGTATATTGACAAATTAACACCATCGTGCTTTCCAAATAATTCTGCTTGTGTATTGGAGTAACTTCCGGAAACACCGGCAGTCAGATTGTGTTTCCCTTTAAAATTATGTTGGTATTGATAGTCGCCGTAAACTAAATCAGCAATATTTGTTTTTCCGGTTGTATCACCAGGAAAAATATTTGCTGTTCTAAAATAACGTAATTTTAATGAATACTTGCTTCCTCTTTTGTTAAAGTACAAAAAATAAGGGTCAACATTCACACGGTATCCCCTGTTATGATTCACAGCGTCCGGGCGTTGCAAATAAGCTCCTGAGTCAGCATTTTGCCATAAAAAGAATTCTGTGGCATCTGTGAACATGGAATTTGTGTTTAAACCAACAGAAAGCCCTTCAAATTTTTTTGAACGATATCTGAAGTTTGCATTTAATCTGGCACGGGAATGGGCATTAGGATAACGAAAGCCCTGGTCTTCATAAGCCTGTCCTCCGACTACTAAATCAAACTGTCCCATTTTTCTTAAATGGGTAAATGTGATTCCTCCAAAGCCCGGATTTTTCACGCCAAGCAATGAAAGAGGGTTAACAAGTTTTGATATCAATGTGTTGGAATATCCGGGTTCATATTCGTCCCACCATATCAGCTCTCGGCGTTGCGGGGCAAGGTAAACACCTTCGTTGATAATTATTTTTGTTTGTGGTTTGTCTTTTGGAAAGGCGGTTCTCATATTGATAACACCATTGAGCGCCGACGAACCGAATAATGCAGAAGAAGCTCCTTTAAGAACTTCAACCTGTGAAACATTTTCAATGGGCATAAAGTCCCATTTTGGATCTCCCGCATCTGCGGAAATCAAAGGCATATCGTCCATCATTACCAAAACACGGCTACCCGCTCCGTAACTATAGCCGCTTCCACCACGGATACTTGGCTGCTCATCGTAAACATCCACACCGGGTATTTTGTTGATAACATCACTGATATTATTTGTATTCAGTTTTTCAATTTGTGCCGGTTTTAATACTGACATTGATATGGTAACATCGGACAGTTTTTGTTCAAATTTGCCAGCACTGACAACAACGCCTTCAATTGCCATGGATTCTTCAAATAACTGTATATCTTCTACCCTTGTTTGCCCGGGCTTTAGTGTATAGGTGTTCACAACAGTTGCATAACCTATATACTTATATGTTACTTTTATTGTCCCGGGTTCAACTTTTAGTGAATATTTTCCATCAAAATCGGTAGCCACGCCTGTTTTTTCATCCAGAATAACATTAACCCCGGGTATGGTTTCTTTTGAATTGCCATTATAAACAGTGCCTTTAATAGTGGCCTGCTGGGCAATTGAATGTAATGAAAATGTAATGAAAAATAATAAAAGAAAGTATGTTTTTTTCATATTGAAAGCATTTAAAAAGCATGCAAAATTAAAAATTATTTGACAACTATTTTTTCTCACAAAACGTTGAAAATAATATAGTTACGTGATTTTATGTTTTGTACATAAGGAGTGCTTATTCTAAAAGCATTGATATTCCTGAGTTTTAGATACAAAAAGCCGTTTTTTCCCAGGCAGGTGTTTTTTTGTTAAAAATTCTTAAAAATTCTGTTTTGTCATAAAACAAACGGCTAAATCTATTGAATTTTAGAAGACATAGCTCTTAGTTTTATTGATAATTAAAACCCAAGCGTATATTGTATAGCAATGTTAATTGGAGCTTCAACAAAACCGGGACGGGTCATATATTCCTGATTTAAAATGTTGTTGAGGAATACTCCAATTCTGTGCTGTTTTGAAATGTTAAATAACAACCTCAAATCTATCAAATGATATCCTTTATTGTTTTTATCTCTGTATTCTTTGAAACCAGGAAGAAGTTGTGTAGAGGACAGCCCGGGAATTAAAGGTTCTTCAAACGCCTTATCAACTCTGATAATATTACTGCAATAGTTATACGCAACACCCAGAGTAAAAAAATGAATTTCTATTTCAAAATCTGCTTTCACAGAATGCTGATAACGATATTTTAAAAATTTATCAATCTCTGTTGTGGCAGTATCTGATGCATCATAATCCAAATCAATAGGGTACATATAAGTGTATCCGATGATAAAAGATGCCGGGAAACTGAATATAAGGCCTTTGCCGGTGATATTTGCATCTACACCGCATACAAGGGCGTGTCCAACATTAAGAGATTTAAACCCAATGTCATTGAGAGTTGCGTATTGAGCAGTATCGGGTTTGTAAACACCAAAAGTAAACTCCATCATGTTTTTATATTGAGTATAAAAACCTGCGACGTCAAGAAATCCCAGCCAGGTCCCGATTTTATAACCCTGTTTAATACCAAGTTCTGCGCTCCATCCAGATTCAGGCCGTAATTTGGTATTGGGAAAAATATTTAATCCGCCTATGCTGGTTTTAATGTATTTTTCTGCTATGGATGGGAACCGATATCCTTGCCCAAAAGATGCGCGAATGAAAGTATATTCAGCAGGCTGATAATTTATTCCCGCCCTGAATACGGGCTCAATGGGAATTTCTATCGTATCTTTTTTGGTTTTTATAGAAAATGATGACTCGGATTCGTCTTTATCAATACGGAAATATTCTCCCCTTATACCTATTGATATCGACAACTTTTCCCAGAATTTGGCATCGAACTGTGCATAAATGGCTCCATTTAATCCGTGGTGACTTGTCTGATATAATAATGCAGTGGACTGGCTGTAATTTCCGGAAATACCCGCTGTGAGGTTATATTTCTTTTTAAATAGGTGCTGATACTGATAATCTGCGTATATAACCTGCGAATCATTATCTTTTGTGCTATCTGCCTTATCGTGATTTGTTTGCATGTAATACCTTAATTTAAGACTGTATTTACTACCCCGTTTGTTAAAAAACAACAGATAGGGATCCAGATTAAAACGGTGCCCAATATTTGCTACGGGTGCATTGCTTTGTTTATAAATACCATCATCTCCGTTTGTCCAGAGAAAAAAGTTTGCTTTGTCCTGCATCATGTAATTAGTATTCAGTCCGAAAGACAACCCTTCAATTTTTTTAATCCTGTATCTTAAATTAACATTTGCCCTTGCGCGAGCTTCTCCGTCACCATAACGAAAGCTCTGGTTTTCATAAAGATTTCCACCTACTACCAGGTCAAGTTGTCCTATTTTTCTTGAATGAAAAAAACTTGCGCCTCCAAACCCGGGGTTTTTTACGCCAAATAGCGACGCGGGATTTACAATTTTTGCCAAAACAGTTTGTTCATATTTATATGGTAAATTTTCGTCATACCACCATGCTGTTTCTATGCGCTTTGGATTTAAATATAATCCTGTGTTTATAATAATTTTTGTTTCGGGCTTATCTTTTGGATAGGCAGTTCTCAGATTAATCACTCCACTTAAAGCCGAAGAACCGAAGAGGGCAGAAGATGCACCCTTGATGACTTCGACTTGTGAAAGGTTTTCTATAGGAAGGTAATTCCATTTTGTATCCGCAGCGTCAGGCGAAAGCATGGGCATATCATCCACCAGTATCTGCACCCTGCTTCCGGCCCCGTAACTATAACCGCTGCCTCCGCGAATACTTGGCTGTGAGTCGTATATTTCAACCCCGGACACTTTATTGAGTGCAGACATAATATTATTGGTATTCTGGTTTTCAATGCGTGAGGGCTTAATCACATCCATTGAAACTGTTACGTCGGTTAATTTCTGTTCAAACTTACCCGCACTGACTACCACTCCTTCAATAGCTGTGGACTTTTCAAACATATAAATGTCTATTATTTTTGTTTCTCCGGTTTTAATTTCAAAAAGCTTAGTAACATTTCCATAGCCCAGCAGTTTAAAAACCAGTTTTACCGCTTTTCCCGGATGAACTTTAACAGAATATGAGCCGTCTATTTCCGAAATTATTCCGGTTTTTTCGCTTGTCAGTACGCTGACACCAGGAATGGTTTCATTTGTGTTTCCGTTATAAATAACTCCCCTAACGCTGGCTTCCTGTGCGTGAAGAATTCTGAAAGTTGAAAAAAGAAAAATAAAAACCAACAAAAATTGTTTGAGTTTCATATAAAAATTTTTATTTAGCAAAAAAATTTGAGAAGACAAAATTATAAAAATGTATTCTAATTTTTAAATTTATAAAAAATGTAATTTGCCTGAAAAAGAAATGTAAAAAATTATTTAACTGATTAATAGGCATATAAAAGTTGGCAAATAAGACACAAAATTCCGTTATTTTATTAATTGTTTTGTAAAAATTTTTCTTAAAAAAATTAAAATCAGTACATGTTATTATATCAGATAGCTGTTACACTAATTCCCGGGATAGGCGATATAACAGGTAAAAAACTTATTGCATACTGCGGGGGCATTGAAGAAGTGTTTAAAACAAAAAAAACACAATTATTAAAAATACCCGGCATACGAAATACACTGGCAACATCTGTAATTGACTCAAGAACGGAAGCTCTTAAACGTGCTGAAAAAGAAATTAGATTTATTGAAAAATATCATATTGCTACATTTTTTTTCACAGAAAACTCATATCCTGCACGACTAAAACACTGTATAGACTCCCCCATGATGCTGTATTATAAAGGGAATGCTGATTTCAATAAACAAAAAATTATCAGCGTGGTTGGTACAAGAAGCGCCACCGAATATGGCAAAGAATGTTGCAGACAACTGATTGAAGGGCTGGCAGATACCGACGCTCTTATAGTAAGCGGATTGGCCCATGGTATTGATTCCCATGCACACAGGGAAGCTTTAAAAAATAATCTTGAAACCATTGCTGTGGTTGGCCATGGCCTTGATAGAATTTATCCGGCAGTAAATAAAGCTCTGGCAGAAAAAATAATTGCCAGGGGAGGTATTATTACTGATTTTATAAGCGAAACAAATCCTGACAGGGAGAATTTTCCGAAAAGAAACCGGATTATAGCAGGCATGTCTGATGCCACAGTTGTTGTTGAAGCAGCAAAAAAGGGCGGAGCATTGATAACAGCCGACATTGCAAATTCATATAATAGAGATGTGTTTGCTGTTCCAGGAAAAATTACCGACATCTATTCAGAAGGATGTAACCATTTTATTAAAACAAATAAAGCGGCATTAATTCAATCGGCAAATGATATAAAATATCTGATGGGGTGGGATGTTAAAAAGAAGAAAAACGAGACAATACAACGAAAACTTTTTGTAAATCTTAGCCCCGATGAAAATTTAATTGTCGCTCTTCTAACAGAAAATGTTCAGATGAGTGTTGACGGCATTTGCTTGGAATTACAAATAACAACCAGCCGTGTTGCCGCGGCCTTGCTAAATCTGGAATTGGAAGGTATTGTTAAAAGCTTGCCGGGGAAAATGTATTGTCTTTTATAAACCCTGAGAATTGTTTTCTGCCCTGTGAGGGTTAAAAGGTGATTTTTTTTGATGATGATTTATGGCCAGAAATGTAATAGCGATAGAAGCACCCAAAACCACGAAAGATAAAATAGCCAGCGCGGCATTATTTTTTTGAAAAAGAAAAAAATCATACAGTCCGTGAACTAAAGTTGCTATTGTAATACCATAAAAATAGTTCAACATTTTATTTTGTGAAAATTTAGCCTTCCCAACGAAAAACCCCATAAAGATAGCACAAACAGCATGAAGGGGTACGGCCGTAAACATACGCAATAATGAAGACTCCACACCTAAAGACAAAGAATATATTATGTTTTCAACTGTAGCGAAGCCCATGGATATCATTACAGAATAAACAATACCGTCAAAAGGCTCATTGAAATCTTTTTTGGGAAAAGCAAAAGTTCTCAATATTGTGAACTTACATACTTCTTCATTTAACCCCACAACTAAAAAAGCAAAAATTAAGGTAGTTAACAAGCCCTTGTTGTCGTCAACACCCATCCAAATAAAAATTTCTTCAATTATTATTGCCGGTATGATGCACAACATTCCTAATAAATAGCTGTTACGCAAAAGTTTGTAGGGTTCTTTTTCGTATTTGTCTCTGAAGTAAATAAAAAACACGATGGCAATACAAGGTGCAACGGCCAAAGGTATTGCAAATAGAAATTTGGAAATAATATCAATCATTACACAAAAAAAACAAATTTATAAAATAGATTATCGTAAAAATTTTATTTTTGAAAAATCATTAAGTATCCGAAAAAAAACTAATTTTATTCGTGCATTTTTTTATATAAACTAAAACAAATTTTATGCATATAGCTATTGCGGGCAATATCGGCTCCGGCAAAACAACCCTGACGGGAATTCTTGCCAAACATTTTAAATGGGAAGCGCATTATGAAGACGTGGAAACCAATCCGTATCTGGCAAGTTTTTACGACGATATGCAACGCTGGTCCTTTAATTTGCAAATATATTTTCTTAACAGCCGTTTCCGGCAGATAATAAAAATTCGTGAAGGCTCAAAAACAGTTATTCAGGACAGAACAATTTATGAAGATGCCTATATTTTTGCCCCAAACCTGCATACAATGGGCCTAATGTCCACAAGGGATTTTGATAATTACAGTTCGCTTTTCGAGTTAATGAACAGTTTTATCAAACCGCCCGACCTGCTGATATACCTTAGGGCAGAAGTCCCTACTCTCGTCAGGCAAATACAAAAACGTAACAGGGATTATGAAAATTCAATACGCATTGATTACCTTACCCGGCTTAATGAGCGTTATGAAGCCTGGATTTCAACTTATGATGTTGGGAAGCTACTAATAGTGGATGTGGACGACAAAGACCTCGCACACAATGCCGCCGACCAGGAAAGCTTTATTGAAAAAATCAATGCAGAACTTTACGGATTGTTTAAATAAACCACCATGAATTTTGTTGGAATCATTCCGGCACGTTATGCCTCAACCCGTTTTCCAGGGAAACCCCTGATTGTTATACATGGCAAATCCATGGTACAACGTGTTTACGAACAGGCAAAAAAATCGGCAGTATTGTCGGAGGTAGTAGTTGCTACAGACGATAACCGTATTTTTGAACATGTACAACAGTTTGGCGGCAAAGTCATGATGACCTCTTCTCTGCATCGTACGGGCACGGAACGATGTAACGAAGTTGTTACATTGTTGGAAAAAGAAAATAAATTTTTTGATGTAGCAATAAATATTCAGGGCGATGAACCTTATATTCAACCCGAACAAATAAATATGCTGGCCCTATGTTTCAATAATTCTGAGGTTGCAATTGCCACATTGAAGAAAAAAGTAATTCCTGGTGACGAATTAAATAATCCAAACACAATTAAAATCGTTACCGATATTTATAATAATGCTATTTATTTTTCACGCTCAGTAATTCCATATAAAAGAGATGATACGAAACAAGATATACCTTATTTCAAGCATATTGGCATTTATGCCTATAAAACAAACATATTAAAAAAAATCGTGCGCCTTATTCCCGCCACGCTTGAAACAACAGAATCTCTTGAACAACTCCGCTGGCTTGAAAACGGATATAAAATTTATATACGCGAAACTTTTTATGACAGTCATTCGGTGGATACACCCGGGGATTTATCAAAATTTAATAATTTTGCCGACCATTGATTTTTTTTGTAATTTAGCTGAAAGAATAAACTTAATTGATTTTTTGTCAAATGAATGTTTTTCAATACATTGGTGAATTATTACTTGTACATGATTGTGTGATTGTCCCCGGCTTTGGTGGATTTATTGCAAACCATATTTCTTCTCAGATACATCCGGTAACTAATAATTTTACACCACCCCGAAAAGAAATTTTGTTTAATCCGGGCATTCAACATAATGACGGTTTACTTGTTACCTACATTTCACAAAAGGAAAGTATATCTTATGAGCAGGCTTTATTAAAACTCAATAATTTTTTATCAGGATGTTTTAATAAACTTAACAACAACCAAAGTATTGATATACTTAATGTAGGCACTATCACATACGATAAATACAACAATTATAAATTTTCTCCATATAGTGACACAAGCCTGGTATTGTCTTCTTATGGATTGGAAGAATTCATTTCTCCGGCAATACAAAGAGATGGAATTGAAAAACGCATTGAAAAAATATTTTCTGAAAGAAAAATCGTTCGTTCTGAAAGTAAAAAAGCAAATGTTTTTGCACGAATTGCTATGATTTCTGTTCCTGCTGCCGCCATTTTTGTTTGGGCTTTTCTCAACATCGGAACTATTTCTGATATTTCAAACAATTATTCAAATCTTAGCTCTATATTTTCGGTTTCAAAAAATCGCATTCCTCTTGCGGAAAAGAACATATTAACAACCCATGAAGCACACAACTCTCCCTATATTTGGGAAAATCCTTTTATTATTTCAGGGAAAAAACACATACTTAAACAAGAATCCACTATAGTTTATCCATTAATAACAGACAGAGCCTCTTTACCCGCAAACGAGAATACCGAAGAACTCACTTTGGTGTCCGGCAACCTTACAAATTGTAGTTATTATATCATAGGCAGTTGTAACCGCAATGTAAGTTTTGCTGAAAACTTTAAAAACAAACTGCACAGCAACGGATATTCAAATGCAGGAGTTTTAGAGCCGGAAGGAAACGAATTATATAAAGTTTATTTTGATTGTTTTGATTCGGAAACGGAAGCCATGAATCAATTGGTTCAGGTTCACAAAAATGGCAATCCTGATGCCTGGTTGTTGAAAAAATAATCGTTGCTATTTGTGGGAAAAAATAAATTGCAGCGATTTGCTGAAACAACAACTTTCAAAAATTTCGTACAACCGGAAAAATATTTTTTTACTGAGGATTTTTATTTTAAAGGCAATTGGTGTTCGAATTTTTTTAAAAACAACAACGCTCTTTATCTTGAGTTAGGATGTGGCAAGGGAGAATATACCGTGGGACTGGCACGTATTCATCCGTATAATAATTATCTTGGTGTTGATATCAAAGGCGCCCGAATGTGGAGGGGGGCAAAAACAGCACTGAATGAAAACATTGAAAATGCTGGCTTTTTGCGTATCAGAATAAATCAGATTTCCCGTTTTTTCGCAAAAGGCGAGGTGAACGGAATTTGGATTACATTTCCAGACCCTCAGCCGAAACAGGCAAAAGCTGGCAAACGCCTTACCAGCCCCGAATTTCTGGAAGAATATAAAAAATTTCTGAAGCCCGGAGCAATTATACATTTGAAAACAGACAACCTGCCTCTTTTTGATTACACGCTTGAAATAATTGAACAGCATCATCATAAGTTGCTGATGAAAACTTACGACCTTTATTCAGAGAGTATAGACAATGAAGCAAAAAACATACAGACATTTTACGAGAAAATGTTTCTTGCTGAAGATAAAAAAATTTGTTATTTGCAATTTTGCTTAAGTCCGGATGAAAAAAAATAATATTCATAAAGATAACTCCTCTTTTTTTGCAATGGTTTATGATGTAGCAAGACAAATACCTTGTGGCAGGGTAACTTCCTATGGGGCTATCGCAGAATATCTCGGCAGCAAAAGCTCTTCCCGTATGGTAGGCTGGGCTATGAACCAATCGCATAGCCAAAAAAAACCTGTTCCTGCACACAGGGTGGTAAATCGTAATGGTATTCTTACGGGAAAACATCATTTTGGCGGTAGTAACCTTATGAAACAATTACTGGAAAACGAGGGGATAAAAGTTGTTGATGACCAGATAATAAATTTTAAACAGCATTTTTGGGACCCAAACAAAGAACTAAACTTTTAATGTGTTCAAATCCCATTATGTTTTGGGCATTACAAAAAACAAGCAAGCAGAGACTATTACATTAATTGGTGTTTTCAGTTAAAAAGTTTGTAGTTTTGCAAAAAAATTTCTTATATGAAAATTTCTGCTTCGGTATATTCGGGAAAAGGCTTGGAGCTTGAAGCACTCATAAAAGAACTGGATGCTTACCGTGTTGATTATTTTCATATTGATTGTCTTGACGACATTCAGGTATTTGATGACATTGAACGTATTCGCAGAATAAGCAATACCCCCATTGATTTGCATTTGATATGTCCCCGGCCGGATAAATATTATCCATTGATAGAAAAGCATCAAATAGAAAATATAACCATTCAATATGAAGCTATTGAAAATGGCATGTCATGGCCGAAAAATATAAATTTAAAATTTGGACTAGCTATTTCTTCGCAAACTCCGGTTGATGTTTTTGACAAATATGAAAAGAATTTTTCTTTTGTTTTGTTTATGGCCACAACTCCGGGCATAAGCGGAGGAAAATTCGACAAACAAAACTTTAGGAAAATCAGAGAGTTTCGTGCCAAATATCCGGATAAAAAAATTCATGTGGACGGAGGTATCAATGCCGAACTTTCTTTTATACTCCGCAATATGGGCGTATATACTGTTGTGGTTGGCTCATACCTGTTTAAGGGCCCTTTTATAGGTTCAGCCATGCTGAATTTAAAAAGCGACGAAATAAAATCACATTATCTGGTCTCTGATTTTATGCTCGAACAGGATGAAATTCCGGTTATTCAAGAAAAGGAACTAACGTTTGAAAAAGCCCTGTTGAAGATAGATGCATATAAAATGGGATTCACAAATATTGCAGGCGACAATCAATGCCTGCTCGGAATTATTACAAATGCTGATATACGCAAAGGCCTTATTCACAACCTTTCAGATCTTAATAAAATCAATACCAGTTCGCTTATTAACAGAAATCCGGCATATATTTATGAGGACAATACAGTTTCTGATGCGTTGGCATATATTAAAAATCTTAATTTTCCCGTTTTATTTCTTCCTGTAATAAACCGACAAAAACAAATTACAGGAACCATAAAGTTTAACAATTTAATTAAAGGAGAATCATGATACTCCATCTTAACAAAAATATTAAAGCCGAAAAACTTCACAAGCTAACTGAAAAATATCAGGCCATTGTTTTAAAAAGTGACAAATTCAATATTCTAATTACCCCTTCGGCAATTAAACAAACAGAAAAAACAGACGAAGAATATATTGTCGAAAAATTTATTTTTGATTCCGACATTCAACTGGCCAGCAAAAAATACATATCTGAAAAAAGAAAAATTAAAATCGGAGATAATTATATTGGCGGAAATACAGGTAATGTGTTAATTACCATTGGCCCTTGTGCTGTTGAATCTGAAAAGCAAATAACACAGACTGCAGAGCTTATAAACAAAATTGGTTTACGAACTTTGCGGGCCGGCTGTTTCAAACCAAGAACGTCTCCCTATACCTTTCAGGGAATGGGCGTTGCAGGATTAAAATTACTTGACAAAATCCGCAAGAAATATAATTTTACAATTGTTACCGAAGTGCGCGATTCGTCACATGCAGATGATGTTATTGCTTATGCCGACGTGATACAGATTGGCGCCAAATCAATGTATGACCACGGTATTCTAAGAAAATGCGGGAAAACTCAAAAACCTGTTTTACTAAAACGTGGTTTCGGTACTACACTGCAAGAATTTGTGCAGGCATCAGAATTTATTTTATCCGGTGGAAACCCCAATGTTATTCTTTGTGAAAGAGGCATACGAACATTTGAAACAAAAACACGCTTTACCCTTGACCTGTGTGGAGTTGCTTATCTAAAAGAAAACACAAATTTGCCGATAATACTTGACCCGAGTCACGCCATGGGATATGCTTATGGTGTTTCCGACCTGGCACGCGCATGTATGGCCATGGATATAGAAGGCCTTTTAATAGAAGTTCATCCCAACCCGTCTGTTGCGCTTTCTGACGCTTCCCAGCAATTAGATCACGAACAATTTGTTCAATTGTTTAACACGCTAAAGCCTATTGCCAAAGCAATAAACCGTAAAATAATATGATTTGTTTTTTTTCGGATAATTTTAAATATTTGTCAGGACACAGAAAAATAAGTGCTGCAGAATGGGCAAATATCACAGGTATTACTGAAAAAAAAATTAAAGAATTTCTTTCAAAAAAAAGTTTTCCTGACGCGGAACAACTTGTAAAAATAGCAAATCATCTTAAGTATCCCATACACAGATTACTTACTGAAGATATAGCAAAATCGGAACACATAAATAACACATTTGTTTTAAAGTTTCTGGTACTTGATATTGATGGTGTTATGACCGACGGAGGAATCATATATACAGAGAAGGGAGATGAAATTAAAAAATTTAATGCTAAAGACGGACTTGCAATAATCAGTCTTATAAATGCAGGGTGTAAGGTGGGTTTTTTAAGTTCGGGTTTCAGGGAAAATATTATACGTAACCGCGCCAAAACACTTGGTGTTCATAAAATATATATTGGAACCTGGAAAAAACTCGAAGTACTTGAAAAGTGGTGTAAAGAATTAAATATTTCTTTAAAAAATGTTGCATATATTGGTGATGACCTTAACGATATTGCTGTCATTGAAAAAGTTGGACTTTCAGCTTGCCCGGCGGATGCAGCAGAAGTAGTAAAAGAAAAAGCAACTATTGTTTTATCGCTTTGTGGCGGCCAGGGATGTGTGCGTGAATTCGCCGACACATATCTGTCATCCAACATTAAGACACCTTTTTGATTATCAATCTGTTAAAAAAGCTGTTTGTAAAAAAAACAGAAAATCCTTTTGAGTTTTAGAATAAAATGTGTTTATTTGTAAAGTAGAATAACGGGTTTAACATTAAAATATATAAGTTGATTTAATTTTATTGCATGTTCGAAGCAATAATAAAAAAGTTTAAATATACATTCTTATTCTTGATAAGTGTTGTTGTTGTCGGTAACGCCTCGGCTCAAGTACATGATACCTTATTTATCGAAGACAATCCGATTGTTGTACAACTTGACAGTCTTGCGACTTCAATATTTTACAAAAATTCAAATTTTACAACTGATGTAGTTAAATTAAACAAATACGGTTATGCGGCGGACTATATTCCGATTTTTAATGACAGTATTTACCGCAACCGTATATCAGATATGGGAATTAATTCGCCTTTTGAATATGTTTACAACCAGCAAGTACGAAATTATATTGATTTATATTCCATTAAAAAACGCAAACTTGTTTCCCGCATGCTTGGTCTTGCTGAAATATATTTTCCGCTTTTTGAAGAACAACTCGATAAACATAATGTTCCGCTTGAATTAAAATATCTGGCTATTATTGAATCGGCATTAAATCCTATTGCAAAATCAAGGGCGGGGGCCAGCGGATTATGGCAATTTATGCTTACTACCGGCAAATTATACGGTTTAAAAGTAACATCTTATGTTGATGACCGTTGCGATCCATATAAAGCCACTGTTGCTGCTTGTGAGCATTTGCGAGATTTGTATAATATTTATCACGACTGGGCTATAGTGTTGGCTGCATATAATGCCGGCGCAGGAAATATTAACAGGGCGATACGTACGGCGAATCTTGATACCAGTGAACGGGTTACTTATTGGAAAATCCAGAAATTTTTACCAAAAGAAACACAAAATTACGTACCTGCTTTTATAGGAGCTTCTTATGTTATGACGTATGCCACCGAACATAATCTTTACCCGATTCAACCCCCCATTATGCACTGTGACATTGATACCATAACTGTCACTAAAAATTATAACATCAACCAGATAGCATCCTATTTGTGTTTGCCTGATGAAAACATAAAATTTCTTAATCCTGCATATAAAAAAGGTGTTATACCCGCCACGAAAGAAAATCCTTATGTGCTATGTTTGCCACGGGAATATATTGATGAATTTATGAACAATGAGTTCGCCATTTACAATTACAAATCTTTACAGGAAACTGAATATCAAGTTCAGCTTAATAAAATGTCAGAAACTAAAACCGCTCCTAGTCCCGTAATTTCCAGTATGTCGGGACAAAATACACAAACTGCCGTAAAAACACAAAACAACACACCCACAAATACTGTTTCACAGCCAAAACCAAACACCTCTGTCTCAAACACATCAAAATATATTTATCACACAGTACAAAGAGGTGATAGTTTGTGGAGTATTGCCAACAGGTATAAAGGAGTATCAGTTGAAGATATAAGAAAACTAAACAACCTTGCTCCTCAAAACATTATCCATCCGGGACAAAAATTAAAAATCAACATAAAGGGTTAATTGCGGAATAAGTTTTTCTGATTAGTTTTAGGAGATATTACTTTGTTTGATTTTGAGCCACTCAGGGAACCCCCGACCCTCCCGACACTTACGTGTCGGGATGCTCTACGTGGAATTTGATGTAGTTTTCAATGTACCTCCTGTTTTTGCACTTTTTTATTCGGCGTTCTTCATTTCTTGCCTTAGCAAGAGAAGCAAATTTCAAAGA
>Ga0265297_10007288_pt1 | contig 15428 bp, 23 predicted proteins | sample Munlanlwell13791_FD_192502 | JGI IMG/M metagenome (GOLD analysis project Ga0265297, IMG submission 192502) | Leachate microbial communities from a municipal landfill in Southern Ontario, Canada - Leachate well 137-91 | ecosystem: Engineered > Solid waste > Landfill > Unclassified | place... | reverse complement strand
TGTCAATGATAACCGGCCAGAAAGCAGTAGCAACCAAATCAAGAAAAGATATTTCAAACTTCAAACTCAGAAGGGGAATGCCTATTGGAGTGAGGGTTACCTTACGTAATGAAAAAATGTACGAATTTCTGGACCGCCTTATTGCCGTTGCTATTCCACGTATCCGCGACTTTAGGGGTATCAACGATAAAGGTTTTGACGGCAGGGGAAACTTTTCTTTCGGTATTCCCGAACAGATTATTTTCCCAGAAATCAATATCGACAAGGTTAGTAAAATGAATGGAATGAATATTACACTGGTTACTTCAGCGAAAAACGACCAGGAAGCTTATGCATTATTAAAAGAATTCGGAATACCATTTAAAAATCAAAAATAATATGGCAAAAGAGTCAATTAAAGCCCGTGAACTAAAACGTGAAAAAATGTGCGCCAAATTCAAGGAAAAAAGGCTTGAACTGAAAAAAAGCGGTGATTACGCAGCATTGCAACAATTGCCCAAAAACGCATCACCGGTAAGACAACACAACCGTTGTAAAATTACAGGCCGACCCAAAGGGTATATTCGCCAATTTGGCATTTCACGTATTAACTTCCGTGAAATGGCCCTAGCAGGGCTGATACCTGGTGTCAAAAAAGCAAGTTGGTAAAAAATATAGTAATAACAGATAAAAATTTGAATAATGAACACTGATCCTATTTCGGATTATCTGACCAGAATAAGAAATGCTGTGATGGCTAACCACAGAATGGTGGAGATTCCTGCTTCAAACCTAAAAAAAGGTATAACAAAAATTCTATTTGAAAAAGGATATATACTAAATTATAAATTTGAAGACACACCCAGACCCGGCACTATAAAAATTGCACTGAAGTACCATCCTACTACAAAAGCCCCCGCTATTTCCACTATTGACAGAATTAGCAGCCCGGGATTGCGAAAATATGTCAACGCAGACCAACTTCCACGAGTTTTAAATGGACTGGGGATTGCAATAATATCCACCTCACAAGGTATAATGACCGATAAAGAAGCCCGCAAGCTGAATGTCGGCGGAGAAGTAATTTGTTATGTTAGTTAATTAAAGGAGATTAAAGTATGTCACGTATTGGAAAATTACCGATTGAAATACCGCAAAAAGTCCAGGTTACATTATCAGACGATAATTTGGTCACAGTCAAAGGACCAAAGGGAGAATTAAAACAAAAAATTGACCCTTCCATAAAACTTAAAATTGAAAATAACCATATTATTTTGGAAAGAGAGAGCGATGCTTTTAAGGCAAAACACGGCCTTTACCGTGCACTTATTTCAAACATGGTAAAAGGTGTATCGGATGGATTTACCATCACTCAGGAACTCGTTGGTGTTGGATACAAGGCTGATGCTAAAAATAATCTTCTCGAGCTTTCGCTGGGGTATTCGCATAACATATTTTTTCAAATGCCGGTAGAAGTTAATGTAAGCACAGTAAACGAAAGGGGAAAACCGCCTACAATCATACTCGAATCAGTAAATAAACAACTTATCGGACAAGTTGCGGCAAAAATACGCTCTCTCAGAAAACCCGAACCTTACAAAGGAAAAGGTATAAGATTTAAAGATGAAGTTATCAGAAAGAAAGCCGGTAAATCGGCCGTTCAGAAATAGTATATCAAAAATAAAATGATAAAGTAATGGCTACTAAAAACACCAAAGACTACAGAAGGTTAAGAATCAGGCACCGCATCAGAAAAATTGTCAAGGGCACAACAGAACGTCCGCGTTTGTCAGTGTTCAGAAGCAATACTCATATTTATGTACAGTTAATTGACGATATTACAGGAAAAACATTGCTGACAGCTTCATCCAAAGATGAAGGCATTGTGGAAGTAAAATCTGACAAAAAAGAAAAAGCGAAACTGGTAGGTCAAAAAATTGCCCAAAAAGCCGTTGAGGCCGGCATTACTGCTGTTGTATTCGACAGAGGCGGATACTTATATCACGGAAGAGTTAAATCATTAGCTGACTCAGCCAGGGAGGCTGGATTAAAATTTTAAAAATATATGTCAAACGCAAACATTAAAAGAGTTAAATCAAGCGAAATCGAATTTAAAGACAGGCTGGTAAGCATCCAAAGGGTAACGAAAGTAACCAAGGGGGGCAGGACATTCAGTTTTTCAGCCATTGTTGTTGTTGGTAATGAAAATGGCGTAGTAGGTTATGGCCTTGGAAAAGCAAAAGAAGTAACTGCAGCCATTGCAAAAGGAATTGATGATGCTAAGAAAAACCTGATAAAAGTTCCGGTTTATAATGCCACAGTTCCTCATGAACAATACGGCAAATACAGCGGAGCATATGTCTTCCTGAAACCTGCTTCACCAGGTACCGGTGTTATCGCAGGAGGTGCAATGCGTGCTGTATTGGAAAGTGTAGGCGTTAAAAACGTACTTGCAAAATCAAAAGGTTCATCCAACCCTCACAGTGTTGTCAAAGCAACTATGGATGCCTTGATGCAAATGAAAGACCCTTACACTGTCGCACAACTAAGAGGTGTGTCTTTAGAAAAGGTTTTTAAAGGATAATTCTTGAAAATAATAAACACTCATGAAAAAGTTAAAAATAACACAAATTAAAAGCGGTATTGGCAGGGAGGCTTATCAGAAAAAAACTCTGGCAGCATTAGGCATCAGAAAAATGAACCAGGCTGTTGAAGTAGAAGCTACGCCACAGGTCGAAGGCATGATTAATACCGTAAAACATTTATTGAAAATAGAAGAAATTTAATTAATAAAATCTATAATTTTAACACAATGGATTTAAGTAATCTGAAACCCGCAAAAGGCTCGATAAAAAAAAGTAAACGTATTGGAAGAGGACAGGGCTCGGGAAAAGGCGGAACATCCACAAGAGGAAACAAAGGCGCCAAAGCCAGATCAGGATATTCTAAAAAACTGGCATTTGAAGGCGGTCAGATGCCATTAATAAGGAGAATCCCGAAATACGGATTCACTAATACAAAAAGAGTGGAATACAGCGGAATTAATATTGATACTATTCAAAAACTCGCTGAAGAAAAAAACCTGACTTCCATAGACGTAAATACACTTATTGAAAACGGACTTGCTTCCAAAAGAGACCTGATAAAAATACTTGGCAGAGGTGAATTAAAATCAAAACTAGATGTTACAGCCCATGCATTTTCGGCATCAGCCATAAAAATTATTGAAGCTCAAGGTGGAACAGCAACAAAAATATAATAAATGAAAAGGCTAATAGAAACTATTAAGAACATCTATAAAATTGAAGACCTCAGGAAGAGAATTCTTTATACCTTAGGTATCATCCTTATTTATCGTCTTGGTTCTTTTATTGTTTTGCCTGGCATAGACCCCAACATGCTGGATGCTTTGCAGAGGCAGTCGGAGGATGGCCTGTTAGGCCTGCTCAATATGTTTTCAGGAGGTGCATTTTCCAATGCATCCATCTTTGCTTTAGGAATTATGCCTTACATATCCGCTTCTATCGTGGTACAATTACTGGGAATGGCAATACCATATTTCCAGAAACTTCAGAAAGAAGGAGAATCTGGCCGAAAGAAAATTAACCAGATAACACGCTTTCTGACGGTACTAATTACCGGGGCACAGGCTCCTGCATACATAGGTAATATTACCAGCCAGTTACCCAGTGAAGCTATATACCCCTTTATGCCAGAAACCGCTCCGGGAACATTTTTCTGGCTATCTTCAGTAGTTATACTCATTTCCGGAACTATGTTTGTGATGTGGCTGGGCGAACGTATCACCGACAAAGGGATTGGTAATGGTATTTCGCTCATTATCATGATAGGTATTATAGCAAGGCTGCCTTTTGCTTTAGTAGGAGAATTTATTTCCCGTATTGAAGAACAAGGTGGCGGGCTGATAATTTTTGTAGTTGAACTTGTTGTATTGGTTCTTGTAATACTTATGTGTATTTTACTGGTTCAGGGCACCCGAAGAATACCTGTACAATATGCAAAACGAATTGTGGGGAACAAACAATACGGCGGAGTACGTCAATATATACCTCTTAAAGTTAATGCGGCTGGAGTAATGCCCATAATTTTTGCTCAGGCAATCATGTTCATACCCATTACTATTGTGGGATTTGCCAATGTAGAATCTTTGTCAGGTGTTGCACGCGTTTTTTCTGACTTTAACGGTTTCTGGTACAACTTTACTTTTGCATTATTTATTATAGCTTTTACATATTTTTATACTGCTATAACCATAAATCCGAACCAAATGGCTGAAGACATGAAAAAGAACGGAGGTTTTATCCCCGGTATTAAACCCGGGAAAAAAACAGCTGAATTTATTGATAACGTCATGTCGAAAATTACACTCCCAGGTTCTATATTTTTAGCCTTTGTTGCCATCATGCCCGCATTGGTACGTTTAATGGGTGTCAGCACACAGTTTGCTCAGTTTTATGGAGGCACTTCGCTGCTTATTATGGTTGGGGTTGTGTTGGATACATTGCAACAAATTGAAAGTTACTTACTTATGCGCCATTATGATGGTCTGACAAAATCAGGCCGAATTAAAGGCCGCTCTTCCGTTGGATACGGACAGAGTTAATAAAAAATCAGATGTATGATAATTCAGAAATCTGAAGAAGAAATAGAGTTATTAAAAAAGAGTTCTTTGCTTGTTGGTAAAACCTTAGCTGAAGTTGCAAAGTTTTTGAAACCTGGAGTCCAAACAATATTTCTCGACAAAATTGCCGAAGAATATATAAGGGATAATAAAGCGAAACCAGGATTTAAACACTACAGGGGATATCCTGCTACATTGTGTATTTCAGTAAATGACCAGATAGTACATGGTATTCCTGGAAAAAAAGAGATTAAAGAGGAAGATATTGTTTCAATAGATTGTGGAGTAATATTAAATCAATATTATGGAGATTCTGCCTACACTTTTGCCATGGAAAAAGTTAAGAATGAAGTTCTTAAGCTAATGAAAGTTACAAAAGAATCGCTATATAAAGGTATTGAAAAAGCGCTATCCGGCAATCGTATTGGAGATATAAGTTTTGCAATTCAAAACTATGTGGAAGGTTATGGGTATTCAGTAGTTAGAGAGCTTGTCGGGCATGGTTTGGGAAAAAATCTACATGAAGAACCCCAGGTGCCCAACTTTGGTAAAAGAGGCACTGGTCCAAAACTCACAGAAGGAACCGTTATTTGTATTGAACCGATGATTAATCTCGGGAAGAAAGAAATTATTCAGGAACCTGACGGATGGACAATAAGAACAAAAGATGGAATGCCTTCAGCACATTATGAACATGCTATTGTGGTCAGAAAAAATCAATGCGAAGTTTTATCAACCTTTGAATATATTGAAGAAGTTAAAAATGATTATATAAAGTTTATTAATTAAAAAACAGCATGGCAAAACAAAGTTCAATTCAACAAGACGGAACCGTTCTGGAATCTCTTGGAAACGCTATGTTTCGTGTTGAGTTGGAAAACGGTCATATAATTATTGCCCACATATCAGGTAAAATGCGTATGCATTATATTAAGATATTGCCCGGCGATAAGGTGTGTGTTGAAATATCACCTTATGACCTCACAAAAGGAAGAATCACATTCAGATATAAATAAAATAAAGATGAAAGTAAGAGTATCCATTCGCAAAAGAACCCCTGACTGTAAAATCATCAGAAGAAACGGAAGGATTTATGTTATTAATAAAAAGAATCCTAAATATAAACAAAGGCAGGGGTAATATTTAAAAACATTATTAAACAATAATATATGGCAAGAATTGCAGGTATTGATTTACCAAAAAACAAAAGAGGCGTAATCGGATTAACTTATATCTATGGTATAGGCAAAAGTATGGCGCAACAAATCCTTGACGAGGCCGGAATTTCTCATGACAAAAAGGTATCCGAATGGAACGATGCCGAACAAACAAAAATCCGTAACATTATCACTGAAAAAGTTAAAGTGGAAGGCTCTCTTAAATCAGAGATGCAGATGAACATAAAGCGCCTGATGGATATTGGATGCTACCGGGGCATAAGACACCGTTCCGGGTTGCCAGTCAGGGGACAGAGCACAAAAAACAATGCCCGTACCCGTAAAGGCAAAAGAAAAACCGTTGCCAACAAGAAAAAAGCAACCAAAGGATAAAAATTAATACAAACAGAAAAGAAATAATAAATTATGGCAAAAACTACCGCGAAAACTGCAAAGAAAAGAGTAGTAAAGGTTGATGCAATAGGGAGAGCATACGTCTTTGCATCGTTCAACAACATCATAATATCCCTTACAAATGCCAATGGGCAGGTTGTTGCCTGGTCGTCGGCAGGTAAAATGGGATTCAAGGGTTCAAAAAAGAATACACCTTACGCCGGACAGACGGCCGCGAATGACTGTGCCAAAACAGCATTTGATGCCGGGTTACGAAAAGTTAAGGTATATGTTAAAGGCCCCGGTGCTGGAAGGGAGTCGGCAATACGCTCTCTAAATGCAGCAGGTATTGAAGTAACTGAGATTATTGATGTTACTCCATTACCACATAACGGCTGCCGCCCACCAAAAAGAAGAAGAGTTTAATTTTTAAATAATATTTATCATTTATGGCAAGATATATTGGCCCGAAAACAAAGATCGCAAGAAAATTCAAAGACCCCATTTATGGTCCTGATAGGTCGTACGAGAAAAAAAATTACCCTCCCGGACAGCACGGCATGGCAAAAAAACGCAGAAAACAATCTGAGTACGGAGTTCAGTTGCAGGAAAAACAGAAAGCAAAATATACTTACGGCATTCTGGAAAAACAATTTAAAAATACCTTTGAAAAAGCTTCCCGTAAAAAAGGCATTACCGGCGAAGTGTTGTTGCAATTCATCGAAGCACGCCTTGATAATGTGGTGTATCGCCTCGGCATTGCTCCCTCACGAAATGCAGCAAGGCAGTTGGTTTCTCACCGCCATATTGAAGTAAACGGAAAAGTTGTAAGTATTCCATCATTTTCCCTAAAACCAAATGATATTGTTAGCGTCAGGGAAAAATCAAAATCTCTGGAAATTATCAGTGACTCCCTGGTGAAACATACTAATCGATTCAACTGGCTGGAATGGGATGAGGAAAAAATGACCGGAAAATTTATGAGCTATCCCCAGCGCGATCAGATTCCCGAAAATATCAATGAGCAATTAATCGTTGAATTATATTCGAAATAAGAAGAATGAACGAAATAAGAATTAATTAAATTCAAAACAAAATTATGGCAATATTAGCTTTTCAAAAACCCGATAAAGTTATCATGCTGGAGTCGGATGAATATTTCGGCAAGTTCGAATTCCGCCCCCTTGAACCAGGATACGGAACAACCGTCGGCAATGCCCTGAGAAGAATTCTCCTTTCTTCGCTTGAAGGCTTTGCTATTACTAACATTAAAATCGAAGGCGTTGACCAGGAATTTTCTTCGATAAAAGGTGTTCTGGAAGACGTACCTGAAATAATACTCAACCTTAAAAAAATATGTTTTAAAAAACAGATAGAATCTTATCTTACCGAAAAAGCTGTTATAACTATTACGGGCAAAGAAGTGTTTAAAGCCGGTGATATTAATGCTTTTTTATCGGGATTTCAGGTTCTCAATACCGATGAGGTTGTTTGCCACCTCGAACCTAATGTGAAGTTGATTATTGAAATAACCATTGACAAGGGAAGAGGTTATGTGCCTGCAGATGAAAATAAACTGTCAAACGCACCATTAGGTACCATTGCAATAGACTCTATTTTCACTCCTATCCGTAACGTAAAATATGTGGTGGAGAATTTTCGTGTTGAACAAAAAACCGACTATGAAAAGCTGTTGTTTGAAATTACCACCAACGGCTCTATACATCCGAAAGAAGCTTTAAAAGAAGCAGCAAAAATTCTCATCCATCACTTTATGCTTTTCTCAGATGAAAAAATTACCATTGATACAGAAGAAAAAGCAATTGTTGAAGAATTTGATGAAACATCACTTCATATGCGTCAGCTCTTAAAGACAAAACTCGTTGACCTTGACCTTTCGGTACGTGCACTGAATTGCCTGAAAGCTGCTGATGTGGAAACCTTAGGAGACCTTGTATCCTATAATAAAAATGACCTTCTGAAATTCAGAAATTTCGGGAAAAAATCATTGACCGAACTGGAAGACCTTGTTAAAGCAAAAAGCCTACAGTTTGGTATGAACATTTCCAAATACAAATTAGATAAGGATTAACAGAAATGAGACACAACAGAACTATCAATCATTTAGGAAGAAAAGCTGAGCATAGAGATGCCATGTTATCCAATATGGCTTCTTCGCTTATAAAACACAAACGAATCACCACTACTATCGCTAAAGCAAAGGCGCTGAGAAAATACGTGGAACCTTTGATTACCAAGTCAAAAGAAGATAATGTGGCTTCTCGCAGAATTGTTTTCAGTTATTTGGGAGACAAAGAAGCCGTAAAAGAACTTTTCAGAGAAGTATCACAAAAAATTGCCGACCGTCCCGGCGGATATACACGCATACTGAAAACCGGCAAACGACTTGGTGACCAAGCCGATATGTGCATTATTGAGCTTGTGGATTATAACGAACTGATGTTAGGAGAAAAAGAAACAAAAGCTACCAAGACAGGAAGAAGGCGTCGCGGTTCCGGTAAAAAAACCATCGCTGAAAAAACTGAAAAGAAATCACCGGAAAAGCAGATACAAGAAAAGACAAAAGAAATTGTTGATAAAAAAGAAGATGAGAAAATTGATATTTCCGATAAAAAAAACGAAGATATCATTGACGAAGTAAAAACAGCAGAGACTTCAGAAAACAAACCCGAATCAACTGAAAATAATAAAGAAACAGAAACAACGCCCCCTACTGAAGAGGAAAAATAATTATTGAATATCTTTTTATTTTGAAGGATAAAGTATAACTTTGCTTTATCCTTTTTTATTTTTAGAAATAATCAAAACAAATTATTTATGAGCAGAATAACCAATATCTTAGCCCGCCAAATTCTTGATTCAAGAGGAAACCCTACTATCGAAGTTGATGTACTTACCGAAACAGGAATAATTGGTACTGCAGCCGTGCCTTCTGGGGCATCAACCGGTAGCCATGAAGCTATTGAGTTGCGTGATGGTGATAAAAAATCATATCACGGCAAAGGAGTATTAAAAGCCGTCCAAAATGTTAATAAAACTATTGCAGAGGAACTGAAAGGAATGTTTGTTACCGAGCAAAGTCTTCTCGATAAAACCATGATAGATATTGACGGTACTCCAAATAAAGCAAGCCTTGGAGCAAATGCTATTTTAGGAGTATCACTTGCATGCGCCAAAGCAGCAGCTCAGTTGTCAGGGCAATCACTTTACAGATACATTGGGGGTATTGATGCTCATATACTCCCCATACCAATGATGAATATTTTGAATGGAGGTTCTCATGCCGATAACAGTGTTGATTTTCAGGAATTTATGATTATGCCTGTTGGAGCTGATAATTTTGCTGATGCTATCCGAATGGGCACTGAGATTTTCCATAAACTTAAAGAAGTGCTCAAAAAAGCCAATTATTCAACCAATGTTGGAGATGAAGGTGGCTTTGCCCCCAACCTGAAATCGAATGAAGAAGCCTTGCAGTTCATAATGAAAGCTATTGAACAAGCTAATTACAAACCGGGCGAAGATGTATATATCGCTCTTGACCCCGCAGCATCTGAATATTTTGATACCAAAGAAAATTTGTACCACCTAAAAAAATCATCAGGAGATAAACTTACCCCTGCCGAAATGGTTGATTTCTGGAAGGACTGGGTATCAAGATATCCCATTATTTCTATAGAAGACGGCATGGCTGAAGACGACTGGAAAGGCTGGGCCTTAATGACCAAAACCATAGGAAATAAAATACAACTTGTGGGTGATGACCTTTTTGTTACGAATACCGAAAGGTTACAAGAAGGTATTGATAAAAAAGTTGCCAATTCAATACTTATCAAAGTGAATCAGATAGGCACGCTTACCGAGACAATAAATGCTGTTAAACTGGCATATAATAACGGGTACACTGCCGTGATAAGTCATCGTTCAGGTGAAACCGAAGATACCACCATAGCTGACCTTGCCGTTGCACTCAATACAGGTATGATAAAAACAGGCTCTGCCTGTCGAACAGAACGTATCTGTAAATACAATCAACTTTTACGTATTGAGGAAAATCTTTACGGCGCCGGCAAATATTTAGGAAAAGATTTTAAGTTCATAAATAAGGGTTAAACTCAAAAATCACCAGGTTTTTTTCAGCAAATTACTTTAAAGTTTTCAATTATCTTTACAAGTAAACGTGTAACATTTTCAACATTTTTCCGGAACACGGCCAGCACGGCTTCCCAGCTTACGGGGTCTTCGTCGGTCTTCCAGCAGTCATAATCGGTGCTTAAGGCAATAGCTGCATAAGGCATACCGGCTTCGTTGGCAAGCATACATTCCGGCGCGGTACTCATGTTTATCACATCCGCACCCCACTGTCGAAACATGTTCGATTCGGCACGTGTTGAAAAACGCGGTCCTTCAATAGTGACTACTGTTCCCCTCGAATGATATTTCAGCTTCAGTTCGTCAGCAGCTTTTATTATCTGCCGGCGGAGTTCCTCTGAAAAGGCTTCGGCCATAGCTGTATGTATGGGGTTTTGCGGTTTAAATGAATCGTGAAAAGTATTATTGCGAAATCTTGTGAAATCAATAAACTGGTCAAGAATTACCAAATCTCCCCTACCAATTTCTTCGCGCAGGCTGCCACAAGCAGTCGTAACGATAATGTGTGTGCAACCTATTTGTTTTAATGCTTGGATATTAGCGCGATTATTTACATGAGTGGGAGTAATTGTATGCTCATTGCCATGCCTTGATAAAAATACAACAGGAACATCCAGAATACTACCTTCAATCAATGCTGAACTTGGTTTGCCATAAACCGTCTCAACAATGTGTTCAGCTGAATTTTTAAATATATCCAGTTTTTCGAGGCCTGAGCCTCCTATGATAGCTATTTTCATTATGAATATTGTTTATTGCAAATGTATTAAATCATTTTAATTTTATACTAAAGGACAGAAGTAAAATGATTAATTTTGAGTGCATAAATAATTTCTCATGCCAAAATTATCACACACAAATAAAGCGGGCAAAGCCAACATGGTGGATGTGGGGCATAAACCTCTCCAGATAAGACTCGCCATGGCAAGCGGAAAGATATTGCTTCAGAAAGAAACATTGAAGCTAATAAAAGAAAATGAAATAAAAAAAGGCGATGTGCTCACATTAGCAGAAGTAGCCGGCATACAGGCCGCCAAACAGAACGCGCAACTGATACCACTTTGCCACCCGCTGATGCTGACTAAAGTTGAAGTGAAATGCGCTATACTTAAAGATGGAATTGAAGCGAAAAGTATGGTGAAATGTATTGGCCAAACCGGCGTGGAAATGGAAGCGCTGACAGCCGTTAGTATTGCCCTGCTAACAATTTATGATATGTGTAAGGCTGTCGATAAGAAAATGATTATCACAGATATTAGGTTACTCAGTAAAGAAAAAAAAGATATTCCTTAATGTTATAAAAGAAGATTATTTTCTCATTTTTTCTGTTTCATAAGCACCCGTTGTTTCCGAAACAAACTCCAGTGTCGGCCTGCCAACAAACCATCCCGTTGCAATACCACATTTTATATAATATGTTTTACCGGCTTCCAGATTCATACTGACCGTTACTTTCGGAGGCTCTGTCATTGCTGAAAAAGTAACCATACCCGGATTCATTTCAGTTTCAAAATAGGTGTTATTTGAAACTTTTGTTAAGAGTTTTGTTTCTACATAAACATCATAAACAACTGTTACTCCCTTTGGTGAATTTACCCGATAAATAATTACTCTGGGTTTTTGTTGGGAAACCGGTGGAATAACAGTAACGTCTTTGGACTGCGTAACATTCTCTGCTGTAAAAACTTCTTTTGAACCGTTTTCATATTTTATCATAAAAATATCCGATTTTAAAATAGTATAAAGCGGGCCGTCAGGATTATCAAAAAATTTATATTTTACCTCCCAAACTCCAACTTCCTGAACTTTCGCTTTGATTTCATCACCGTTTTTCATGATAATAAAATCTTGCGCATTAAGGGTATTCAAAAAAAAGAAACTGATAAGTAATAAAAGAAACTTTTTCATACTTTAATTTTTATAATTAATTTGAATAAATAAAATAGTTGGTTGATTTTATGGTATTGTTATGTAAAGATATGAAGTTGACAAAAATTATGCAAAAAATTTTTAACCACGACACTGAGGTAACAAACAATATTGCATCTAAAACAACATTATAAAATATTATTACCTTTGTTCCTATGGACAACATACGATTAAATAAGGTGTCGCGCCTGCTTCAAAAAGAACTGGCCGAAATATTTCAGCTTGAAGCAAAAAAAATTGCCACAAATGTCATGATAACAGTTACTGCCGTTAAAATAACCAAGGACATGTCGATGGCAAAGGTTTTCCTCAGTCTTTTTGGCATCAAAGACAAACCCGCATTATTTATTACCCTTAAAGCAAATACCAAAGAGATAAGGCATTCTCTTGGCATGCGTGTAAAAAACCAGTTACGGATTTTACCGGAGCTTGAATTTATTCATGATGACTCGCTGGATTATATTGACCATATCGATGAACTCCTGAAGAAATAAATTGAATTTATATTTTTACATAGCACGAAGGTATCTATTTGCAAAAAAAACGCATAACATTATCAATATTATATCAGCTATTTCCGTTGGAGGTGTTACTATTGGTACGGCAGCACTGATTATTGTTTTATCTGTTTTTAATGGTTTTGAGGGCTTAGTGGTAGGAATGTTTAATTCATTCAATCCCGACCTGAAAGTATCTCCGTTAAAAGGAAAAACATTTCAGGAGAAAGAAATTGATTTTAAAAAAATATATCAAGTTAGCAATGTAAGCCATATTACAAAAGTAATTGAGGAAAATGCTCTGATAAAATATCACGAGAAACAATACATTGCCTCAATCAAAGCTGTCAGTGAAGATTTTCACCAAACTAGCCGGATTGATTCCATGATAGTTTCCGGAGATGCCGCGCTGGAATATGCCGGAAAATACTATGCTTTGGTAGGACAAGGGATTGCTTATTATTTGGGGTTAAGCCTGAATGACTATGACAATCCTTTATCAATATATGTTCCACGGCATTTGGAGGGTAATCAAATTGACCCCCTGGAAGCGTTTAATTCACAATTTATTCAGCCCTCAGGAATTTTTTCCATACAACAGGAATATGACCAAAAATATGTAATCGTGCCGCTGCGTTTTGCCAGAACACTGCTCGAATATGACAATGAGCTCAGCGCACTTGAAATTAAGATTAAGAATATTAATTATTTAAAAAATACTGTAAAAGAACTGGAAAGTATTTTTGGAAATAACTTTACTGTTAAAGATCGATATCAACAGGAAGAGTTACTTTTTAAAATAATGAAATCAGAAAAGTTAATAGTTTTTCTAATATTGTCATTCATTCTTCTAATAGCAACCTTTAATGTTATCGGTTCATTGAGCATGCTGATACTTGACAAGAAAAAAGACATCTCTGTGCTTAAAAGTATGGGTGCGAGTAAACAAACAATACGAAATATTTTTTTCACAGAGGGAATGATGATTACACTCTTTGGAGGGTTGTTAGGGATGTTACTAGGCGGAATGGTTTGCTGGCTTCAGCTGCAATTTGGGTTCATCAAAATGAATACCGGAGCTACTTTTATAATTGAAGCTTATCCTGTTAAAATCCTTTTTCAGGATTTTTTGTATGTGCTGTTGATTGTTTTAGTTATTGGTTTTTTTGCTGCCTGGTATCCTGTCAAATACATATCGAAAAAACATCTGGAAGCAAGGCTGGCTTAAAAATTTTAGTTGCCTGCACGGATTGCCACTACAGGGTCAAGTTTTGAAGCCATATGTGCAGGAATATATCCTGAAATTATTCCAATAAACAACGACACGGTAATTCCAAGAATAATGTTCCCCGCTGTAATGATTAGCTCCATATCAAACACTCCCGATACTATCAATGTGCCTAAATAAACAAGCAACAACCCCAGTAAACCGCCAACAATGCAAAGAATAATAGCTTCAAATAAAAATTCGAAAAGGATGAAATAGCTTTTTGCGCCCAGTGATTTTTGAATCCCAATTATGTTGGTACGTTCTTTTACTGAAACAAACATAATATTGGCAATTCCGAAACCGCCAACCAGAAGTGAAAAGCCCCCAATGAGCCACCCGGCAATTGACAACACGCTAAAAATACTGTCGAAACCTTTGGTCAGGATATCTGTTTCATTTATAGCAAAGTTATTTTCCGCCCCGGGCTTTAATTTTCGTATTGAGCGCATGATCCCTGTAACTTCATTGATAACCTCCGCATTACTGTATGCCGCCTTTGACTTAATAACCAGCATAGGGTTGAACATCTCATTATTAACATTTATTACACTTCTGGCAAAATTATATGACATCATCACCTGATTGTCAGAAGTATTGCCAAATAAGTCTTTGCCTTCTTTTTTAAATACTCCAATGACTTCGAGTTTGCGGCCAAATATCTTGATATCTCTTCCAACAGCTTCCTTAGTATCAAAAAGATTTTCGGCAACAGTGCTACCAATAATGACAACATTTTTTCCACCAGCTGACTCCATAGGAGTGAAATACCGGCCATCTGACAAGTCAACTTTAAATACTTTTTCGTAATCATGAGAAACACAAGAAACAGATATATTATCAATGCTTCTGTCAAGATGTTTTATGGTTTCTGAAGTGTTTATCATGAATGTTGCCGCTTCAATAGTACTGCTTCTCTTGAGCAACTCTGGCATTTCATTGTATTTTGCTATAGGGCGATTTAAATATTTCCACCAGGGATAATCTTCTCCAAAAGACCATGGCCATTTTTCAATAAACAGTACATTATTACCAAGCGACTCAATGCCTTTGCGAATTGTTATTTCCATAGAGTCCACAATGGTAAATACCGTTATTACGGCAAAAATTCCTATTGTAATCCCAAGTAAAGATAAGGATGTGCGTAGCTTATTTGCAACAACTGATTGAATTGCAAACAAATAGCTCTCACGAAGCAATTTTAGAAAAAGTATCATTTTTCAATAGAAAACAGTAACAATGCTGTTTTTTTTTCGTTTAAAATTTAGTTCAAAGAAATAATTTTTTATCAAAGTGTAAAAATATAAAAATACCCCAAAGAAAAATATTATTTATTATTACTTGGACATTAAAAAAATAATTACTTACTAAAAACATAATATTCCCCTGAA
>Ga0265297_10007287_pt1 | contig 15429 bp, 16 predicted proteins | sample Munlanlwell13791_FD_192502 | JGI IMG/M metagenome (GOLD analysis project Ga0265297, IMG submission 192502) | Leachate microbial communities from a municipal landfill in Southern Ontario, Canada - Leachate well 137-91 | ecosystem: Engineered > Solid waste > Landfill > Unclassified | place... | reverse complement strand
TCATAGCGTTATAAGGGGATACAACCCTAAAGAACCTTCTACGTACGACAAGATCGCCCGAATATTAATACGCACTGCACCCTATCAAGCTTCTCATATTCAGGACAGTCGCGGCCAAACACCTCTGCATATCGCTGCAACCCTTGGCAACACTCGCATAGCTCGTTATCTTTTAACTCACCGTGCTGATGCAAATACGCAAGATACTCTTGGCAACACTCCATTACATTATGCTCAATCTACAGGAATGCGTGATCTTCTATTACAATATCACGCCGATCCAACAATAATGAATCGCGAAGGACAAGTCCCTATGGCATATAATCCCAACCTGTGGGATGACATCCTTTATTCGCAAGCCCAACAATAAGCATCCTTTGTCCTGGTTCAAATACATGTGAGACTAAAATGTTAAAATTTGAATGTAAATTTTAATAGAATAGGCCTCAGAGTAATTAAACCTTAACCAGGAGGCCTATATGCAGCAGAAAAGAATTCTGCCAAAGAAACTATACCATGCCTATAGATGAAACAAATTATTCTGAAATTGTTTGGATTCGCAAAGAAAAGATTGATAAAACAGCCTTATTATTTACTGAAGGCTGCTCAGACAGCGTTGTTTTTGAAACGTTGAACATTTTTCAATCTAGCTATTATCGTTGGAAGAGAAATTATGAAAAGTTCGGCCTAGAAGGCTTAGAATGTGAAAATCGTCGCCCCAACCATGTTCGCAAAGAAACATGGACAAACCAAGTTGAGATGAACGTATATCATTTGCGTAAAAAATATCCACTCTGGTGCAAACGAAAGATAGCGATTATATATAAGCGAAAGCATGGCAATTCTATTTCTGAAAACACTACTGGACGCATTATTAGCAAGCTCATAAGACAATCAAAAATCATGCCCGTATGTTTTATGTTTGGCAAAAAATACATAAAACATCGCAAATTTAATGGACATGCACAGCGCTAGAAATATGGCATGAAAGGTCAACAGCCAGGAGAACTTATTCAAATAGACCATATGACAACCGGAATCCCTGGCATAGGCCAGGTAAAAACGTTTAATGCTGTATGCCCAGTCACCAAACATGCCGCTTTTAAGGTGTACAAAGAGGCGAACAGCACGAATACTGTAGACTTTCTTAATCATCTACAGGACGCGCTTCTTTTTCCGGTCATATAAATCCAAGTTGATGGTGGGAGTGAGTTTATGGCCAAATTCGAAAAAGCTTGCTACGCTGCGAAAATCCCTCTTTTTGTGCTTCCTCACGAAAACCTAAGTAGAATGGATGGGTAGAACGTGATAACGCTACTATCAAATATGAGTTTTATGCCCAATATGACGGCCTCCCAGCTTATATCATCTGCAGAAACGGCTAAAAAAGTTTTCCTATTCCTATAATTTCGTCCGCCCTCATGAGGGCATAGACCTTTTGACGCGAGACGGTTTTATGAGGCAATGAGTTATAAGAGGCCTCAGTCTCATATTTCATAGACCAGGACACCCTTTTGACAAAAAAGGCCATAGAATTCATACTTATTTTAAGTATATTAATTTTTATACATCATATACTTGACATAAAATATAGCCAAATTGTAATATATAATATATTGAATCAAATTGATATTATGAAAAAATGGAATAATGCTATTTAATGAAAAAGGATTACTGATGCGTAATATTGCTCCGATCCTAACACTTTTATTCTTTGTCCTAGTCAATATCAAATCCATGGCTATGGATCAAAGTACTGGAACACTAAGTTTAGCTTCGGACCAAAATTCCACGTTTGAAATTTTAGATCGTGACGAATGTACACATAGTATATCTTTAGGCACGGCTCGATACTCAAAATTCTTATATGACGCAATAATGTATCGCCAAAGGGGGGTTGGCGTAGGCCCCATTCGCCTATCCTACAACCGAAATGAGCTGACAATACTCTTGAATCTTCTACAGACAACCCGCCACCAACACAAACCTGACATGATGGCTGAAGTGGCAACAATCCTTAGCCAATTCGATCTTCCCACACTCAATGCTATCTGCCAAGACATTTTAGGCTTTCTTAATATAGATAAGTTAGCCGAACCACTTGCCGACTACATAATACAGGTTATTCACAACAGAACACGAGGAGACGAACAAGAAACTCTTAATATTCTCCGAGGGTGCAATCATCTTGTCCAACCGTTTCTCGCCAAACATTGGTACCTAAGGTTTGGCAAAGATCAAAACTTCATAGCACCCGACCTCAACTTCAGTTTTTCGATAAGAGAATTACTTGACCATGGAAAATTACCGACCCCAAATTTTTATGGACAGCTCGTATTGAGCGGCTTTCGAATTGATAACCTAGATGGACTGCAAGCAATACCCGGCATACAAGAAGTCAAAGAATTGTTCCTTTCGGGTAATAATATTGCATATCTACCGCCTCATTCTTTTGAGTCTCTTCATCAATTAGAAATCCTTTATATTGAAGACAATCCTTTAAGACGAGGAATAGGGCAGGATGCATTTTCAGGTCTTTTTAATCTGAAAAAACTATCTCTTGCAAACAATCAATTGGATCATATAGTTGAAGGAACTTTTAATGGTCTTGAAAAGCTAGGAGAGCTGCACTTGGCTTGCAACAGGCTTTCTGAATTACCAAAAGGTAGCTTACTGCCACTAAGAAATCTACAGACGTTGAACCTTTCCGGAAACCAACTAAGCACCCTAAGTACCGAAGTATTTAGCCAAACACCACACATGCAGTATATCTACCTTCATAACAATCCCATTCGGCTGCTATCCCCTGAAATCTTTAGTCGATTGGACGAACTAAAATGGCTTTCAATCCATAACACACAATTAACGGAATGCGCTATTCAATCATTATCATCACAAATCCTCAGTAAAGCAGCTATACTCATCTCAAGCTTCTCTAAATAACACAATTCGGCAAGCTACTGCTCTTGCAATTATACGGATAGCATAAAGCTACCCGAGCTCAAAGGATAAAAAAAGATCCCAATATTACGAATAAACTCTACTTATTAAAAACATTTTTATTGACAAATATGATTTTATAACGATAAAATTAAATTAGAATAAATGACTCATTGAAGTTTTGCTTCATATGCCATGAAAAGGATGTACTATGAAAAAAATTTATCGTTCATTGTTACTCGTTACTGTACTACTCAACATATCCGTTTCTTTTATTCACCTTAAGGCATCCCAAGTATGCCCTACCCCACTACCCGCCGCTAACCTGATAAGTTTAATAGAAAACTCAATGCAAATACTTGAAAGGAGACTTGGTATACCTATGCAGCCCGATGCAGGGATTATGCAGTCTATAATTATTCCAAATACAAGCAAGGTTGTATTTGTAGGTGACTTGCATGGTGATGTAACATCGCTGCATAATAATATCACTCGAATGCAGCGAGAAGGAATTTTTGAGCAGACCAATACAAAAAAATTGGTATCCGACTACTATCTTGTCTTTACGGGCGATTATACCGATCGCGGCTACCACGGAATAGAAGTTTGGCAAATCTTGATGGACTTACTTAAAGAAAACCCCAATAAGGTCTTCTTACTCAAGGGAAATCATGACAATGAGCAATCTGCAACGACAAAAAATTTTCTTTGGGATTTTGTATTCAGAAAGGAAATTCACATAAAGTATCCCGATATTGATGTGGAGATTTTTGAGAAATTCAAAACGCTGTGGAATCTTCTTCCACAAGTTCTTTTAATAGGAGCATCATACCAGACAAATGGTAGTCATGATCTTTATTATCATTATATGCTATGTTGTCATGGCGCATTAGAGCCCCTATTAATTGGCAAAATAAGAGAATTACTGAACGTGACAACGCAAAGATCGCAACCCAATGCAATAATCACAAGCTTATTTAACGACACAGATTTCAATCTCAGCTTTGATCATCCTCTCTATCAAAAACTCACAAATTTATTACAACCAAGACCTACAACTCAAAATAATGGTTTCCTTTGGTATGACATTCACAAAAATGAACCCGAAAAAAGCCGTCGCGGCCCAGGTTTAATGTTATATGACCCAGCCCCATATCTTATTACATTCCTACAAAATCAAAAGATTACCGGTACCAACAAAAGTTGGAGTATTGATTCAATTATGCGAGGTCATGAGCACCAAATAAGAGTGTCGCTAAAATTTCACAAGCAGAACCTCAAATTCTTATGGATGGACATTACATGTCGGTTGCAAATAATGATGTGTTTACCTTCATCTCAAGCCCGGAAGGAGTCTTAACCCATTACGATGCTTATGCCATTGTTCAATTGAATCGATATCCATGGATACTAACACCGAAGATAACATCTATACCACCGCTTGCACAGTTCTGCTCACGCTGCTTTAATGATTCGAACTCATTAAAAACAGCGATAACCGCAACTGTGCTTTCTTGGATTTCGTCTAAAAAGCACGAAGGAAAAGTTCCTTGGCAAGATATACGCCTATTAATAATGACAAACCCTAATGATCCCAAAATAGTCTCTTTAACAAGAGAATACCCCCTTCTATGCTGGGATGCGATTCTGAGTATAGCGTCAGAGCAGAACACAAAATATGAAAAGATACTAAAGAAAATTATTGAAGACAAAGGAATTTCCTATGGTACAACCGACCCCCAGTTACCACGCGTCCCTGCTCTTGTTAACTTAAAAAACTATACTTTTAAAGAACTGACAAAGATACAACAAACCGGAAGCCAATTGGCAAAATTAAATCCTGCTTTCCAAGAAGAATGGCTGGATATTCAGGATGATTTCATAAATCCGGCTTTCATAAACCGAACTAACACTGCTTGGGTATATCTAAAAAGACAACTGTCGCTAAAAGGAGATCTGGAATTATCAAATCTCAACAAAATCAAACTACGTGACTGGCATGCAATCGAAAAATCAGGAAGACAAGTATTACAAGAAGATTGGGATTATTTTTACAACAAATACCTGCATAGAATAAAACCAGCAATAGACGAAACAGCTATACAAGCATTTAAATATTTTGTTCAAGAATTAAAGAAAAGAAAAGGTTTGAATCTACCTAACTTAACGGAAGATATCTCAAGTTTACGCAGACTCACCCAAAACGAGGTTGAACAGCTTATCGAACCGGGTACACTTATATTGAGAGGGGATTGGGATTACATGAGGGAAACATACATAGAACCACTTCTACAGCGATAATTCTGAAAAAGCTTATAACTTGAATAATCACTCAAAATTATATGCTCCTCTCAAAATACTAAAAAGATTCGAGGGGAGCATACCATAAAACCATCTTGCCATTAAAATCACAACACCCTTTTGACAAAAAAGTCCCTAAAATTCATACTTATTATATAAATTAATTTTTTCTTTAATAACACAGCCCTTAACCATAAATAAAGATCGATCATGAAAAATCGTACACTATTATCTATTGCTGTTATCATAAGCTTAACAACAACTCAATGTATGCCCATGGCTGCTACCAGGTCATTTTTATCCAGGCATACACCAACATACGAACAAGTAATAACTGCTATTAAAAATACTCCTACTGCTCTGGCAAAAATAGCAAACAAGCACAAAGCTATAACTTCTTTAGCCCTACTCTATGCCGCTGTTAGAATACCAAAGACACGCAGGGCTATATCACAAGGCATACAATCGTGTATTCATGGTATTCATTCATCTAGAGAGATCATTCGGCAAGGCAATCTATTAAATACTTTATTACTTACTGCAGCAAAAAAAGGATGCTCAAATATAGTTAAGGTACTTATTAAACTCGGTGCCCAGACAAATACTCGAGATCAATCTCGCATGACAGCTTTGCACTGGGCAGCAAACAATGGGCACAGCAATGTTATTCGAGTTCTTACACAAAGAGGAGCTTATCATAGCCCAATAGACTCATTCGGATCGTCACCTTTACATTATGCTGTGCAACACAACAATATTGCAGCTTTATATGCTCTAATCACTGCCGGTACAGATCCTGACATTCAAAATATAGGATTAAACACACCTTTACATGATGCCGCATACTACAACAATATTGCAGCCATACACGCTCTTATCACTGCTCATGCTAACCCTAATATTGTAAATTTTTATAGATATACACCTTTGTATTATGCTCAACAACATGACAATCTTGGAGCCATTCAAGCAATTAGTGATGCTAGCATTGCTTAATCAACACAATACTCGCATTGTTCCTGCATACAACAACATTGATACCATTGCTCAAGGCACATGCCTTTTATAATAGCAGGGGCTTTTGACAAAAAAAGCCGTAGAATTCATACTTATTATACATAACATTTATTATAATTTTTCAGAAAAAGTTAAATGGAGATCGATCATGAAAAATAGCATACTACTATCTATTGCTACAATCATAAGCTTAACAGCAACTCAGTCTATGCCCATGGCAAGCATTAAGTCCTTTTTCTCAAAACACACACCAACATACGAACAGGCAATAACTGCTATTAAAAGTGCTCCGGCTGCTTTGGCAAACAGTGTATGTAAACATAAAAAAGCTCTAACAGCCTTGGCTCTGCTTTCTGCGGCAACCTGCGCGCTACCTCAGACCCGCAAAGCCCTATCGCGCGGTGCAAGAGCAGGTTTACGTGCAATTCACTCCCTATTTGAACGTACCTACGAAAAAGTATCATTGAATGGACAACTTCTCAATGCAGCTAAAAAAGGATATCCAAGGATTGCAAGAATACTCATTGCAGCTAAGGCCAATATCAGTGCAACAAATTCCCGTCAAAAAACGCCTTTGCATTTAGCCGCAAAATATGGCCATATCGATGTTGTCAGAATCTTACTTGCCGCGAATGCTGATATCGCTGCTCAAGATTATTGCGATGAGACGCCATTACACTATGCCGCAAAATACGGCCACCTTGATATTCTTAATGCTCTGCTTGCCGCAGGAGCCGATCATGGCTTGCGAGATTGTTGGGGCAAAACACCTTTAGATTGGGCTACAGAACGACAATATTTTGCTATTGCAAAGGTCCTTATTGATGCCGGAGCTTCTACTGAAGGAATAAATCTGCAAGTATCCGGATATCATGCGTATACACAAAGTCTTACTTGTAAATGATGTAAAGCTGCATCAACAGACACCTTTTGACAAAAAGATAATAGTATTCATACTTATTTTATATAATTTTTAACTAAAAAAAGTTTCACCCATAAAAATGCTACGGATTTAAAATGAATAAACGCATAATATTATGTATTGCCATGAGCATATGCACAACACAACTCATGCCTATGGCAGCAGTAAAGTCATTCTTTGCAAAACATACTCCTACCTATCAACAAATTCTAAGCATCATCAAAAAAACTCCTCACGTTGCTTTACAAGCAGCACGGAACCACAAAGTTTTCTCTACTGTTGCTGTTCTTACTGCAATAGCTTGTGCGATACCACAGACACGCAGAGCTTTAAAACGTTGTATTATATCATGTAATGGATGCATAACGCATACTAGACAAGGCCATTTACTAGATACCTGGTTACTTGGTAGAGCAAGGAAGGCAAGTACGGCGATTACACTACCTCCTGCTGCAGCAAATGCTCGCAGTGAAGATAAAGGTCAAACTCCTTCGGAACTATCTGCTCATAGTGGTTGCCAACAACCCACAAGCACACCGCAACCCTATATACCAACGCCATCATGGCTGCCAGGAGCTTCGTCACATATACCTGAGCATTGGTGGAGCAACTGTGGACCGACAATTAACCAAAGAAAAAACTTTTTTTATGATATCATGGGCATAGATGAAACAACTTTCAGACAAATATGCCAGTGGAATCCAAACAACCCATTTACAACTACCAATCTAGGAATGCCATTACAAGCTTGGATAGCCCAATACCCAAGACGAGCCGCCTTATTTTCGGGTATAGGCAATGGAACCACGGGCATATATACTGTCGGAAACTTATTAGATAGAATCAAGACTCAAGCGCACTCAACAATAGTACATCCGTATTTTACCGTACTCGTATATGATCCAACTCTTGCTTGGGAAAATGATATACGCTATTTACAATCAGTTCCCGGAAATAAACAGGCTGTCTTTCAAATAGCATCAACATTCTTTGGTCCTTTAGAAGGAGGTATAGCTTCCGCTGATAGCTTCTTGGGCAATATGTTCCCTCATGCAGCTCAGGGCGAAGAAGCCAGTGTCGCCACTGCAGGTGGAACGCTATGGCGTAAATATATGATGGGACGCCCTTATTATTTACTTCAGTTTTTACAAGACAGACTTCCTGTATTTACCGATAGTAAGGGACGTTATGCTCTCGATAGAAGAGGCTTAAACCGCTATAGACTTCAAGAAAGCGACCCTAAGAACGTATCCGTTTTCATTCAGGACGATGTTGTTGTAACAAGCGGCTATGGTTCTGATGATGGACGGGAAGGTGGTGAAGGAGTTCAGCAACAATTACCTGTTATCACACTACCAGGAAGCATTCAAATTGATACACGTACAACTCAAGTTGTTACACAAGTATTTACCTCCGCAATAAATGTTAAAAGATACTGGGATCAACAAGGCAGAACCATATCAGGAAATATCAAAGAAGCTGCACAAATGGCTCTTGACGCATCATATCAAGGAACTCTCGCTGCCGCAGTACATGCTCACAAACCAAGAATATTTTTAACACTCATGGGTGGCGGTGCATTTGCTAATGATATAAGCTGGGTCAGCCAAGCAATTACCAGAGATCAAAATTGCTCCTTGATCAAAACATTCGGCTTGCAACCTACAGTCCTCTATAGCCCGGATAAAATTCGCCAACATAGTAGATATACTCGTACAGCGCAAACAGATAAACAATTATTCGATAGCCTGCTTATATTCTTCGACAACATTAATGGTACACACATAGCGCGCGATCAGCGTGTCAATGAATGCATATCGCAGTATCTCACACAAAGTTATGCCTTTGTAGCAAATCAACAAAATACTGTACTTAAAGAATCTGTTCATAAACTCGCACAAGCTTTAAATCATTTATTTATGTTGCCTGTAACGGTATTTCAAAAACCGTTAGAACAGTCACATGAATTTCAAGAAGCGCTACAAAAAATTTACGCTTTACATGAATAAATGAAATAAAAAAAGGAGCGAAAGAAATTTCGCTCCTTTTTTTCGACATTAATAAGATTAGGCCATTTCTTTTTCATACAGCAGACGAATAGCTTCACCTATAAGCGCTGATCTGTCAGTCTTCTTTTTGTCTTGCAAACGTTTAATATAAACATGAGTTAATGCACTATAATCGTCTTCCGACAAATAATAGGTCGCCTTAATCTTTGATGAAGATTGCTCCTGCGCGAGCGTAGCAGCATTGGCACGAACAGCAGCAGGCTTGGTATGAGCTACCGTTTCTTCGGTATCATAATCTTCACGTTGTTCAATGCGACCGTAATCACTGAGAGACAGTTTTTGCTTGAGATTTTTTTGGGTTTTGCTGATATTGCTCATGAGTTCCCCTTTCAATTATTTCTTTCGTTACGTTCATATAAGCAAGCGCACCTTTGCATGTTGCATCATATTCAAAGATGTCTTTGCCATGCGATTGTGCTTCATTAAGTTTAATATTTTGCGGAATAGTTGTAGAAAACAACAGATCTTTAAAAATATCCTGTATCGTTGCAAAAATTTCACGCGCAAGCTTGGTTCTTGTATCATAACAGGTAATGAGTACACCCTTTATTGCTATAGTATGATCTACCAATGAACCAATTGTCTTGTTAACAAATTGAACAGTATCAATAAATGTATTAACTCCTTCTAGTGAAAAATAACCCAACTGAATTGGTAAAATTATTTCTTGCGCGACAGTAAACACATTCATGGTAATCGTCCCAAACGTTGGTGCACAATCAAAAAGAACAAAATCATATCCTGATTTTTGAATTTCTTTAAATTTGGTGCGCAGACGATATTCCTTTGCCGGCAATGTTGCCAACTTTACTTCCGCAATGGCTAATGATAAATCACTGGGGATAATATCAAGTTTTTTTACCTGTGTATGCTGTATAACATCAGAAAATACAACTTGGTCACTGCACAGTAGCTCTGCAAGCGTCTGTTTATTATGCGTTGAAACATCAAGCCCTAGAGTCGTATGCCCTTGAGCATCGGTATCAACAATCAGAACCTTGTACCCTTTACGAGCTAGCGCGGCACCTACATTAATAACCGTTGTACTCTTTCCGACTCCTCCCTTATGATTCGCAACTGCTATAAGCCTCATAGTTCTCCATATTTTTCATGACCGCTTCTTAAAACCCTACTTACAACCTCTACACATATATTTAGTAATAAATTCGATAGCACATATTGTCAAGCATCCAAAATGTTATACCAGCAGAACAACACAATACTTAATATGTTGAGCCACAAAAAAAAGCCTGAAGATATTTTCTTCAGGCTACAAACTAATTATGTGTAAATCGAGCTGCTTATTCGCCGCAGTGGCATTCGGTTGTAAGTAAACCGAGCAAAGCTATAATACCTGCTACACCTACGATATAGTGAATAGGCATAAATAAGCCACCCATACCGATTTTCTCGAGAACCATTTGTAATGGGTTATAATGTAATAGAGGTACTAAGCCAAGATTAATTGAAACGATAGTTACAATCCAATAAGAAATTGTAACAAGCAATCTCATAAGAGGTGACTTCATCATACGAGTGTCTCCTTTAAAAAAAGAAAAATTTAACTACCTAGTTGAATATATAGCATGAACAAATTTTCTATGCAATATTATTGAGAAAATTTCAATTAATTCTATTTACTTTCATATATTAGTTCGCATAAAGATACAGATATAAGCTAAGCGAGAAAATAATTCTTTTGAGCTTACTTACATGACGAAGAAACAGATAAACCCAAACTGTTAGCAGATAATCACACATAAATTATTTACAGGCATATGGACTACAAGTCTTGTTCAAAATAACGTACAATTCCATCACAAATTCCTGAAGCCAAAAGCATTTTGTATCGCGTATCTTTAAAAAGCGAAGCTTCCTGTTGATTTGTAAGAAATCCTAACTCAACAAGCGCGGCCGGAACACAAGAACCTACAAGAACCTGCAAAAAAGATTGTTTTACCGTACGATCAAGTACATCATGTTTTTTTGATTTTGCCGCACTAAGAACCGATGAGTGAATTGACTGCGCGAGCAACTCACTTTTAGTACATCTATCTGCAAGAAGCGCGCGTATCAGGCATGAAGGTTTATCATCTCCAACACAATATTTTGACGCGTCAAAAAAAAAGGTTTCAATTCCTGATGCATGTATATTAGGTGCCGCATTTAAATGAATTGAAACAAAAACTGCCGCATGTTTATTCTGATCTGTTATGAGCGTGCGATCATCCAGTGCTACCAGTTCATCAGCAGATCTTGTTAAAAAAACATCAAATCCTTTTTTTTGTAAAAGACCTGCTACATACGTACCAATTTCAAGATTTACATCTTTCTCAGATAAATTAAAACATCCTTTTGCCCCACAATCTTCACCACCATGACCACAATCTACAATAACACCGCGCTTAGATTCCTGACATGCTGTACGCAGTACCGCACTTTGCGCGTCTTTTATTTTTCTTACCTGATTCTTATCGTAGAATGTAACAATCAACCGCTTTTGTTCACCGGTTGATTCCATAACCGCGTAGGTCATGCCAACTTTTTCATGATCATATACAACCGTAAAACGTAACCCGGCAACCGGTTTATCTACCAGATCAAAGGTAACTTTATACGGCGTTTTAGTTGATCGCTCAATAGCTGCCAACATATCTTTACATTCCGTACTCGCTATTTCAGTCATTGGGAAAAAAAATGTTCGTTGGTACAGAGACCCTGAGCCAATAGAACGATTTTGCAACACATCTAGCTTTGGTTCTTCAGAAAAACTAAAAATAAGCTTTCCCAATTCCAAAAATGGCACAGAACCCGGGTCAACCTCTACTCTATGATGAAAGACTTTATACAGCTGATTACGATCCGCGGCTACTGCCACACCCATACACGTCAAACCAATAATACCTAATAACCTGATAAAAGAACCCTTCATACGTCCCCCTTCTCTTTTTGTATGATCAGGCCTCCATTCATTCTAGTACCAGCCTACTAAATTCATATATCTATTTGTCAATAATTATAGAAATAGATTAAGCGATTTATTTTAGATAGTGTAGATTTTGAAGCATAAAAATAATCCTTCGATGCGTCATACCACATTGAAAGATTTATTTCATGAAAAGCTATGCAAGAATTGTATGTTGAATTCCGTTAAATTAACTTACTCACACAAAAAATGGTATACAAGCGATGTCATAATATAAGCTAAACAAACAGACAATGCTATTGGCTTATGGAACACAACAGACGCTATAGCTGCAACAAGTACAACAATACCGGAAATACGCGTCAACACATGCCCATGAAACCCCGCCTTAAAGGTTGGAAATTTAACACGTGACACCATTAAATAGGCAAATACTAACGCTAAAACCAAAACAACATATGGCACATATGGACCACAAAACGTATGCAAAAGCCATGGTTCATAAAGTATAAGCATAGCAAAGAAAATTGCCGAGACAGGTGTTGAAAGACCGATGAAAAATATTTTCTGCTGGCAGCTTGAATTGTTAAACTTAGCTAACCTAAAAAGACCGGCACATAAATAAATTCCTGAAACAATGATACCCAATACCCCATAGCGATGCAAAAATGAACCATACATAAGAATCGCCGGCGCAAAACAAAATGAGATTGCGTCACACAACGAATCAAGCTCCATACCCAACGGACTGCACGAATTAAATAAGCGAGCTAATCTTCCATCCAATGCATCCGCACAGGCAGAACAAACAATACATAAAGCAGCGTTTTTATAAAGATCATCCCACGCGTAAAGCACGGCAAGCAATCCAAAACAGGCGTTAGCAAAGGTAAAAATATAAGGAATAACAAACAATTTCTTTTTGCCGGAATCTTTTATTTTACGCAATCTCATAGGAATTCTTATTTGCATATCCACCTCCCAATAACCGTTGATCCTCCATACACACGTTGTCCTTTAACAATTGACAGGTCAACACACGCAGGAAGAAATATATCAACACGAGAGCCGAACTTAATCATCCCATAACGAGAGCCTACAGGTATCAAACTGCCTTGTCGTACCCAGCACCGTATGCGTCGCGCAATAATACCAGCAATTTGACGCACAACTAAACTTGATCCATCATCTCGTCTAATAATAATATCATTTCTCTCATTCAATTCTGAACTTTTTGGTACATACGCGGGAACAAATACTCCTTTTTTGTACTTAATCTCTTCAATAACACCCGTACAAGGCATACGATTAACATGCACATTAAAAACAGATAGAAAGATGGAGATTTTGTATGCGTACCCCTCGAGTCCACTATTCGGATCACATTGAATATCAACAACACGACCATCCGCAGGACTCAGTAATAATGTTGAATCATGCAACGCTTCTTCATGCACACGTTCCGGATTGCGGAAAAAATAAAAACAAAATAACAAAAGACCAACTGCCACATAGAATAATGGTCTAAACAAGAAAAAGCCGCAAAGAGCGCCGGCAAGAAGGACGATAAGTATAATGCGCCCTTCACTGAAAATAAGATTATTTCGTATCATTGATAGCATAAAAATAATTCCTGGTTAAATACTATTAAACATATTGCATATTATGATACAGCATTATACAAAATGCTACAAATAACATTAATATATACGTATTATTGCAACGGAATATGCCATTGAATTGGCGTTATGGCAATAGCTTCTTTTATCGCGCGCAATCGGCCTAAGCGCTGATCAAGTTGCCAGAAAAGTCGATGAGCAACATCATAATTAGGACTTGCCAAACATAAAGCAACCGCACGTTCGCCTACACTTCTATCGGCCGTCATTTCAGCAGCTACGCGTTCTTCTTGTTCAACAGTAAACGCTTGCCTCATTTGATCAAGCCCATCAATACCAAGATCATCGCAAACACGAGCAAAATTTCTACGAATACCTAATACAGGAATACCGCATATACGCAACCCCACAAAAGATTCGAGACTTCGTATCCAACGAGAAATACGTTCAATCTCCCGATCAATAGAACTTAAAACATCCGACCAATATATATAATGACCTGCACCTAACCGCAAACCTGTTCCATACTGAAATATATCAATCGCACCGGACAAACAAGCCCTTTTTAAGGCCTCTTTTACTTGAACCTGATGCGCACGAATCTGTGCCGGCGTTGTAAAACCAGGAGCGCCCATCATCCAGTTATAAATAGGATGTTCTTGCTGATCAATATAGAGTGCTACGTTAGGATTAATTTTTTCATTAAGCTTCCTGAGCCGTATAAAACGTGTCCACAATGTTTTTGCCGCAAGGCCTCCGATTATACAGGTCGCAGCAATAGTAGATGGTTTTTGTGGCAATATTTGAGCGCACTGTCTACATATACATGAGACGGCCTGAGCACCCACACGACCGACACCACCCAAGAACGCATGAGCAGGGCTATGAAGCGTTATACCGAGCACAATAACAAAACCAAAAGCTATTTTTCTGACCAATATATTCATAATGTCCCTTTAGATACAATTTAAAATTGTAATAAATAGTGCGAATATCACGTTTGTATACACTATTGTAAGCATCAAAAATGTATCTATAAATAGGACCAATGTCAAAAGCATACACAATAAAGAATTTAGAAAATTGGGATATTTCTGGTGCGCCCGACAGGATTTGAACCTGTGGCCTACAGATTAGGAATCTGTCGCTCTATCCAACTGAGCTACGGGCGCTCAAAAAGACATGTAAAAATCTGGCGCGCCTGGCAGGAATCGAACCTGCAACCTACGGATTCGAAGTCCGGCGCTCTATCCGATTGAGCTACAGGCGCATAATTTTGATATACATTAAAAGATATATCAGAAAATATGATAAAAGGCGAGTATTATTGAGCCATTTTTTTACCCTGTCGCTTACAAGCCCTAGAGGCATTTGACAATAAGACAACCTTATGGAAAAATATATATAATAGTTTTTCTGGAAAATCTCTTACTTTTATTCTTATATTGATTGGAATTTTATGAAGGCTCGTACCACGTTATGTGCATTGATGTGTATTTTAGTCCCTTTAAGCACACAAGCATTACCTACATTAACGCAGCTATTTCCATGCCTTAAAAAGCACATGCATAAAAAAGTAATTATTACACAAATTCCTACCCCAACTTTAGCACAACGCTGCCTTATTATGAGCAA
>Ga0265297_10007286_pt1 | contig 15431 bp, 14 predicted proteins | sample Munlanlwell13791_FD_192502 | JGI IMG/M metagenome (GOLD analysis project Ga0265297, IMG submission 192502) | Leachate microbial communities from a municipal landfill in Southern Ontario, Canada - Leachate well 137-91 | ecosystem: Engineered > Solid waste > Landfill > Unclassified | place... | reverse complement strand
TCAAAGCGTTTCTGCACCTCTGCAGGATTTGATTTTTAACAAGCTTATTAGGTGGAGCTCTAAAGGGGATGTTGAGCCGGACTTGGCAGAGAGATGGGATGTTTCTCGTGACGGACTGGTATATACTTTTTATTTAAGAAAAGGAGTAAAGTTCCATGACGGCGTAGAATGCACTGCCGAAGACGTCAAATTTACTTTTGATAAGATCATTGATCCGCAGGTGAATTCTCCTTTCCGTTCATCTTTTCAATTAGTCAAAGATTTTAAAGTTATCGACCGGTATATTTTTCAGGTGATTTTAAAGGAGCCTTCTGCTTCTTTTATCTACCGGTTAATCCGGGAGATTGTTCCGAAACACCTTTTGGAGAAAGCAGATTTAAGAAGCAGTTATTTTAATTTTCATCCTATTGGCACCGGGCCCTTTAAATTCAAGGATTGGACAAATGATAATCAGATCATCTTAGAATATAACCCGGATTATTATGAAGGCAGGCCTTATCTGGATGAAATTATGGTTAAGACTTATTCTGACTCGCGGGAGCTCTGGGCAGCTTTGATGCGCCAGGAAATAGACCTGGTTTTATTCCTGGAGCGGGAGGATTATGAGATCGTAAAGAAAGACCCTAGTTTTAAAACCTATGTTTTTCCTGTTGATGGTTACTATGCTGTAGTTTATAATCTCGATGACCCAATATTAGCGGATAAAAAAGCTAGGGAGGCAATTGCTTCTGCTATAGATAGAAAGAGTCTAATTCAGAGGATAGCTTTTGGTTATGGGCTAGAATCTGACGGCCCCTTTTATCCGGATTCCTTTGCTTTTAACCCGCAAGTCAAGCCTATTGAGTTTAATCCTGATAAGGCAACTGCGTTATTATCCGAAGCTGGCTGGAAAGATATTGATCAGGATGGGGTATTAGAAAAAGATGAGGAAGAGTTAGAAATTAGAATATTGGTAGATGCGCGTAACGATATACAGCGCAGAATTATAATGTTGCTCAGGCAGCAGCTTCAGGAAGTAGGGATAAAACTTAAGGTGCAATTATGCAATGATGAAAAGATGCTGACCCAGGAATTCCTTGAGCAAAATAAATCTCAGGCGCAACTCAAGCTATTATTAGCTGGGATAGATCCGGATTCAATAAGAGAAGAGTGGTCCTTACAAGGGTTCCAGGGTGGCCATAATTTATGGCCATATAAAAATCAGGAAGTAGAAAGGTATTTTGCTCTTGGTAAAATCAATCAGGATAAGAAAAAAAGGGAATGGATTTACCAGGAGATCCACCGTTTTATTTATCAAGACCAACCGGTTTGTTTCCTCTATTTTCCTTTTTGGTTTCATGCAGTTTCTGCTAAGTTCGAGAATACAGATAAACTTTTTACCTTGAGTATGCCTTTTTATGTAATGAAGGATTGGTCTCTTAAGCAAAAAGTTATCGTTAAGAAGAAAGGAGGTGAAGAGAGATATGGAGATTATTAGAGCAGGGTCAGATCTAATATCTGCTGTTGGTCCATTGAGCTGCTGTTGGCCTATGGGAAGCTTAGGTTCTCGCAGTCCTTAATAAGGCAAGTGTAATAAGGAATAGGTCCTGTCCGGCCGGCAGGGCTTGTTCTAAAGATTTTAAAAATACTTTTGAAAAGCCCACGACATATGAAATTATCCAAATTTAATTTATGGGTTCCGGATTATCCTACCAAAGGTGAACATCTCTTATTTAATAGCCGCACTCAAGGTTTAATCAAAATAAACCAGGAATTCAGGGATGCTTTATTTGCTTCCGAAAAAACCGGAATCATCAATAAAGAGATAGAAAATAGCCTCACCGCTTTGAAAGCTAATGGCATTATTATTGAAGACGAGCAGGAGGAAGCAGCTAAGCTGGATGATTTCTTTAAACAGTTGAAATACGAGTCCAATGGTTTGGCTTTTGAAGCCACTATACTTACTACTTACAACTGCAATTTCCGCTGCGTTTATTGTTTTGAGGAATCAGTAAAAGAGAATAAATTCCTTAGTCCTCAGACCAGCGATTTGATTGCCTCTTGGCTGATAAAGAGGGCTGAAAAAAGAAATATCAAGCGTATACTCCTGGTATATTATGGCGGAGAACCTTTATTAAATATCCCCCCGATTTATAATATCTCTTATAAGATGCAGAAATGGGCGCAAACTAAAGGCGTTGAATTCGGTTTTATGATCATTACTAATGGAAGTATCCTTAGCCTTGAGCTGGTGAATAAGCTTCTGCCTCTGGGGTTAAAGGAGATCCGCGTTACCCTGGATGGGGACAGGGCAACGCATAACCAAAAGAGGCCGCTTTTAGATGGTTCAGGCACCTTTGACCTGATCATCGATAATATCAAGCTCGTTATCGATAAAGTGAATATCGCAGTAGCAGGGAATTTCGATCGTGAGAGTTTCCCGGGCGTGATCCGTTTATTGGATTATTTAAAAGAAAGAAATTTACTCTATCGTCTTAGCCGGATAGATTTTGCGCCTATCGTTCCCAGGCTGGGGCCGAAAGATAACCCGAAGGCAATAGAATTAGCAGAGTGTGCATCCCATGTCGGTAAGGATGGATTATTCGAAGAAACCGTAAGGCTGAAGAAAGAATTAATGCGCCGCGGGATCAAAGTCAGGACAGGCCTGTCTGTTAATGCCTGCCCTTTATTTATGCAGGATGCCGGCGTTACCATCGATCCCGATGGTATAATTTACAAGTGTAATTCTTTATTAGGATACTCCGAATTTGCCATCGGCGATGTGCGCCAGGAGGAATTTAACCATAAATTCAATGAGTTTATGAATATCGATGCCTGGAAAAAATGCCCTGCGGAATGCCCGTATGTGCCGATGTGCCAGGGAGGCTGCCGTTTTTTTTCTTATCTGGAAAATAACAATTTTTCCGATTTGTCCTGTAAGAAAGAATACCTGGACCGGATCACTCCTGAACTGATCAAGTTAGAATACGAAAAGCTTACCACAGCCAGAGAGTAAATGAATTAGTTGCGCAAGGCCTATCCTCGTAATATAATTACTCTTAGAAGAATAGTAGCAATAGCTATCATGAAAGAAAGCAAAGAATTCCTCTCTTTATTGCTGCCTTATAAGGCCAAGGTAACCTTCGCCTTTATCTCAATTTTATTAGCTAACCTCTTAGGATTATTTTTTCCCTGGGCGCTTAAAGTCATCATTGATGAAGTCTTGCCCAGGAAAGATTTAAGCCTGTTGAATATATTGACCTTATGTCTTATCTTGAGTTTTATTTTAAAGGCATACTTTGGTTTTATGCGCGAGTACCTGGCTTCTTTTATCGGAGAAAGAGTTGTCCTGGATTTACGCAATAAACTCTACTGGCACCTGCAGAAACTCTCTGTAAACTATATTGAGAATACGCCTATTGGAAAGATAATCTCCGGTATCATAGGCGACGTAGAGAGCATCAAGGCATTCTTATTCGGCGGGGCGATCGATTTTGTCTATTCCTTTTTTAATTTATTTTTTGTCATTCTTATTCTTTTATTTTTAGACTGGAAACTTGCCCTTATTTCTATTCTTTACCTGCCGGCTTTCGGCATCACCTTTTTTAAATTTACCCCGCTCTTAAAAGAAAAGCACGCCTTGGTCAGGGAGAAATACTCTGAATTGACATCAAGGCTGAACGAGGTCTTAAACGGCATCCGTGTTGTCACTGGTTTTGCCAGGGATAAGAGAGAAGCTGAGGTGTTTGACAGGAAACAAAAAGAGATATTTGTTCTTTCTCTCGGCAGCCATAAGTTAGGCGTATTCCTTTGGATGGGGTCTGAATTTGCCAGTTCCCTGGGATTGGCAACGCTTATCTGGTTCGGGGCAAGGCAGGTCGTATCAGGCGCGATCACAGTAGGGACATTAATGGCTTTTTATTCTTATTTAGGGATGCTTTTTTACCCGGTAATCAGGCTTGTTATTATCAATAATTATTATCAGGAGGCATCTGCTTCGATGGAGCGCGTGCAGCAGGTCTTATCCACAGAGCCGAAAATAACCGAAGCTCCGCACCCTGTTATCCTGGATAAAATAAAAGGCAATATTGTTTTTTCGGGCGTGAGTTTCAGCTACTCCGGCCAGAAAGATGTTCTTTCCGAGATAAATTTGGAAGTGCGGCCATCCGAAGTGGTGGCCTTGGTGGGTAAGAGCGGAGCCGGTAAGACTACTTTAATAAATTTACTTTTGCGTTTCTATGATCCGGATGAAGGTAAGATATTTATTGACGGCTTTGACCTGCGCGAGCTCTCATTAAAGGATTATCGTTCTCAAATCGCCATGGTTATACAGGATGATTATCTTTTTGGCACTACTCTCCGGGAGAATATTAGTTATAGCTGCCCGGATGCTTCGGAGGGAGAGATTATAAAAGCAGCAAAGTTAGCTAACGCGCACCAGTTTATCGCGGATTTACCTGGTGGCTACGATACGGAGATAGGGGAGCGGGGAGTTAAATTGTCTTATGGCCAGAGGCAGAGGGTATCTATTGCCCGGGCGATACTGCGGAACCCGGCGATATTAATTCTAGATGAAGCAACTTCTAACGTAGATTCCCAGACCGAGCGTTTAATCATCGAGGAAGCATTTCTCAATCTGATAGAGGGCAGGACTACTTTTGTGATTGCGCACAGGTTATCTGCCATAACCCACGCAGACAAGATCCTCTTTATCGAAAATGGCAGGATAATCGAAACAGGCAGGCACCCGGAGTTATTAGAGAAAAAGGGGAATTACTGGAGGATGTGGCTGAGCCAGAATCAGGCGGAGGAAGCCAAGGCAGATAAAAGATGGGGCGAATAAGACGGATCGTAAGCAGGTTTTTATTAAATAAATTTTACCGCAAGCTCTGGATGCAGATTGCGATTGCGCTGACGGTGATAACCAGTATACCGGTAGTATTATTGGGGCTGTCTCTCTTGAATACTTCTCAAGATGCCGTAAGAAAAAGCGTCTTGAATAATCATAAGGAGATAATCATCAGGACCGCAGAGGAGATAGGCTTATTGCTCAAGCAGCCCGAAGATATCCTTAATTCTACGGCAGCGCTTCTGGGCGTAAGTGATTCCAGCCCCTGGCGCCAGGAAACTATATTGGTGGAACTGGCCCTTAATCAGCCTGTTTTTATGAGGGTCTTTTCTCTGGATTTATCGGGAAACCTGATAGCCAGCTCTGATTTAGGAGGTGCTCCGGGCGCAAGTTATGATAAAGATGCTATCCCGCAGGTCCTAAACGATAAGATTTATATTTCCAGGGTAAGTTTTCAAGATAACCATACGCCATACTTAACCATTGCAGTCCCGGTCAAGAAACGGGATAAAACAAGCGCGATATTAATGGCCGATATTAATCTTAGGGGGCTCTGGGATATCGCGGATAATATCCGCCTGGATAATACCGGCAGGGTCTTTTTAGTTTCTAATGACGGGACATTGATCGCACATCCGGATAAGAAACGGGTATTGAAGAATGAAAATCTTAAAAATCAGCAGGATATCAATGCAGTTCTTTCTGGCGTAACCGGCGCAGTTGAGTTGCAAGATAAAGACGGCAAGAAGTGGATCAGTTCTTATGCGCCTATCCCTGATTTTGGATGGGGCGTTATTTTGCGGCAGGAACAGCGCGAGGCTTATTTATTTTCCCGGGTGATGAAGATGCAGTCGTGGGTTATTATAATCTTTAGCGAGATGGTAGCGATACTCTTTGCTATTTTTATGGCAAGGATCTTTGCCTGGCCGGTCAGTAACCTGTTGTCAAGGGCCAGGAGCGTAAGCGATGGCAGCCTGGATGGCAAAATCAGGATAAAGAGGCATGATGAAATAGGGGAACTGATCAAGATATTCAATGAGTTGACGTATAGGTTGAAAAAGGCCAAGACCAGCGAGAAGTTTTCTTCTATCGGAGAAGCAACGGGATGGGTAGTCCATGAATTGAAGAATTCACTTGTTCCAATCAAGTCATTTATTCAATTGTTCCCCCAGAGGCGCAATGACGATAAATTCATCGATAAATTCAGTAACGTGATATCCGAAGAGATAGGCCGTTGGGAGGCTATGCTGAAGAAACTGTCGGGTTTTTCAACATATTCCGAGTTAGATCTCCAACGGGTCAATATCGTTAAGGTCGTGGGCAGCGTATTAGAGATGATGGAAGATAAATTCACGGAGGAGAAAATCGAATTTGAGTTCCATGTAAAAAATAATAATCTTTATACGCGCGGCGATCACGAAAGGTTGAAACAGGTATTTATTAATTTAGTTATTAATGCCGTAAACGCCATGCCGGGAGGCGGCAGGCTTGTAGTCTCCCTGGATTTAGTCCAGGCTTTGCCTCTGAAGAAGAGTTCCTATATTGAAGTAAGTATCAACGATACGGGCATAGGTATTCCGGAAGAGCTGTTAAAAAATATATTCGAGCCTTTTGGGGCTCGCCAAAAAGAAGGGATGGGATTGGGCCTGGCGATAAGCCGTAGGATCGTGGAATGCCATAAAGGAGAGATCCGGGTGGCCAGTGAATTAGGAGCCGGGACGACCTTTACTGTCAGATTGCTTCAAGAGGCAATCGAGCCTAAGGAAGCGAATATAACCTACAAGAATATTCTAAAGAATAATTAAAGAGGGATTTTTACTGGAAGCGGATAGAGTCATTTAAGAATGATATCCGCTTTTTCGTTGCAAATGTAAGTAGAATTAGGACAGTTGAAAGTAGATTTAACCTATTTACTTATATTAAGATAAGTAGTATCGTTAAGCTCTGAAACATGGAGAGAGGATGGGTATAGAAAATGGCAGGAGAAAAAATCCTAGTGGTAGATGACGCAAAAAATATAAGGGATACCTTCAGCTTAGCTTTTGATGAATACAATATCGTTCCCGTAGCCAGCGCCCGGGAGGCATTGGGCATCCTGCGTAAGCCTAATGATATCGATCTCGTAGTCCTGGATGTAGTGATGCCTGAGATGGACGGCCTGGAATTATTAAAGGAGATCAAGAAACTCAACAGTGAGCATAAGGTCGTGATTATGACCGGGTACAGCACAAAGGATGTTGCCATTGAGGCATTGCGTTCTCAAGCAGATGAATATATAGAGAAGCCATTTGATATAGAGAAGACAAAAGAAATATTCAAACGGTTGCTCGATGAAAATAGAAGCCCGTACGGGGCAGATACCAGTGATACGGAAAAGAAGATCAAATATGCGCAAAGATTGATCGAGAGGAATTACCATAAGGTCCTGTCCTTGCAGGATATATCCAAAGAGATATTTTTAAGTTATAAATACTCCAGCAGGCTCTTTAAGCAGAGGATAGGCAAGAGTTTTAATGAGTATAAGTTGCAATTAAAGATCACTTCAGCCAAGCAGTTATTGAGAAAGACCAACTATACCATAAGCCAGGTTGCCTATAAGGTAGGCTATCAGAATCCCGATTCGTTTATGAAGATGTTTAAAAGGGTCACCGGCCTTACCCCTTCGGAATATCGCGATAGTAGTAAACAAAGAAAAAAAGGATAAAGAAATGGCTACCAGAGAAACGCGGCTATGAAAGTCCAGGCGAAGCTGATCTCGTTATTTTTATTACTCAGCGCTATATTTATCGTTGGAAGGCATTTCTATCAGGTCTTTGAAGATAAGCGGATGTACTCGCTATTTAAAGAAGATAACGGAGAAAAGAATATTTATTTTGATAAGCTGATGAAATTAAAAGGGGCCAGCCTTGAGACGTTGGCATTCGATTATACCTACTGGGATGAAATGGTGAGTTTCGTCAAGCATAATGATATAGCCTGGGCTGAAAAAACCATAGATGAGACCGTGCTTAAGACTTACCAGGCAGATGCGATATGGATATACAAAATGGATCTTTCTCTTCTTTATTCGATAAAGAGCCAGGGCGCTATTGGCTTAAAAGATTTTCCGCTGCCCGAAGGCTCTATCAATAATATCTTTTCAAAGGATCGCTTCTGCCATTTTTTTATAAATACCAACGCAGGCTTAATGGAGGTCCGTGGTGCTACTATACATCCTAGCGCGGACCCCGAGAGGAAGACTTCTCCCCATGGTTATCTTTTTGCCGGCCGCCTGTGGAATAAAGAATATACCAGTGAGCTTGCGGATTTAGTGGGCGGAGAAATAAAAATCTCTCTTACTAAACAAGAAATCCCTAGCCTCAGAGTTCTTTTAGGGGCCAGTTCTATCGTTTTATCTCGGGAATTAGCCGGATGGCAAGAAAAGCCGGTAGCATATATCTATGCTACGATACAATCCAAGGAAGTAGAAATTTATAAACTATTTTCTAGAAATACAATAGTAGCATTTTTCGGCTTTCTTATAGCCGTTTTGATTTTTATAACGGCATTTATTGCGACTTCGGTAAACCTACCTTTAGGTATGATTTCGCAGGCCTTAAAGAGGGAAAACCCGGCAGAACTTTACAGGTTAGAAAAAGAATCCAGTGAGTTCGGTGATATCTCGCGGTTAATAACTAAGTTTTTCAGGCAGAAAAACGAGTTGATCAAAGAGATTATCGAACGTAAAAAAGTACAGAGGGCGGTGCAGGAATATACCAGGCAGATCGAGAAGGCTAATAAGGAGCTTGATGATTTTACTTATATCGTTTCGCATGATTTGAAAGAGCCTTTGAGGAGTATCGACGCCTTTTCTAAATTTATACAGGATGATTATAAAGATAAATTAGGCGCGGAGGCAAGTAATTATATCGAGCGTATCAGGGCTAATGCCGGAAGAATGCAGGATCTTATCGAAGACCTGCTTGAGATTTCACATATCGAAAGAAGAGAAAACCTGTTTGAGGAAGTCCAGGCGTCGGAGGTCCTGACGGAAGTCACAACCAGGCTTGAATATGCGATAAAACAAAAGGGTGTTGAGGTAATCGTCCGGGATAAACTGCCGAATATTTTTTGTGACCGCGTAAGGCTGGGCGAGGTGTTTTTAAATTTGATTTCTAACGCCATCAAATTCTGCGATAAGCCAAAGCCGCTTATAGAAGTCGGCTGCAGCGAAACGGCAGATTTTTATGAGTTTTGGGTCAAGGATAACGGGCCCGGCATAGAGGAGAAATATTTCGATAAGATATTTGAAATTTTTCAGAGGTTGGATAGAAGGGAAGACCATGAAGGGACCGGGGCAGGGCTGACAATAGCAAAGAAAATAGTAGAGATGCATAAGGGGAAAATACGGGTAGAGTCCAAAATAGGAGAGGGCGCAACATTCTATTTTACCATACCCAAAGGGAGGCAAGATGGCGGAAAAAACAAGATTCACCAAGATATTACTGGTTGAGGATAATCCCGATGATATCCTTATAATCGAGAGGGCGTTAAAAGAGGCAAGGGTGATCAATAGAGTCTGGATAGCCAGGGATGGGCAGGAGGCTTTGGATTTCCTACAGCATAAGGGTAAATACGAAGATCCTGCGCTCGCGCCGAGGCCGGGGTTGATACTTTTAGATATCAATCTGCCTAAAGTCAATGGCCTGGACGTATTAAAGAAGATAAAGGAAGACGATAATTTTAAAAGGATACCTACGGTAATGCTCACGGTCTCCAAGAGGGATGAGGATATAGTCAAAAGCTATAACTACGGATGCAATAGTTTTATCCAGAAGCCGCTGGAATTTGAGAAGTTCGTAGAGTTAGTCAGGCAGATAGGTTTATATTGGGGCCTGTTGAATGTCGAGGCGCCTACTAATGCGGGATAATAGAGGTAATGGCCTATGTCAATAAAGATATTATTCATCGAAGATAACCCGGATCATATCCTGGTAACAAAGAAGATCCTGAAAAATACAAAAGAGGATTACCAGGTTGATTCTATAGACAATCCCGAGGAAGGTATTAAAAAGATCTTTCAACAGGATTATGACCTTGTCCTTTGCGACTACCGTATGCCCCGCTTAAGCGCTTTAGACATATTAAGGAGCATAAAAGAAGACGGCAAGGATCTGCCTTTTATTGTAGTTACCGCAGCCGGTAATGAAAAAGTAGCGGTGGATTTAATGAAGGAGGGGGTCTCTGATTATATAGTCAAGGATGCCTACTACGAAGATATACTGCCTTTGGTAGTTAAGAAATCCCTCGAGAAGCATAGGTTAAAGAAAGAGAATGAAAGAGTCGAGAAGGAGTTGCGGGAATCTGAAGCAAAATATTCAATGTTAGTAGAGCAGGCCAGGGATGGCGTATTTATCGTGCAAGACGGGAATTTTAAATTTATCAATAAGGCAATGATAGATATTACCGGTTATTCATTTGATGAAATATTAGGCATGCGTTTTTTTGATATAGTAGCTCCTGAATCCAGAGGCGTAATCGGAGAGAAATACGATAGAGGCATGATGATAAACCAGAGGAATGCCACTTTCTGCGAGTTCAAGATGAGATGTAAGGATAAAACGATCAGGGAGGTGGAATTATCCGACAATGTCATCCAATACAAAGGGATGGTCGCCGAGATGGGGATTTTGCGCGATATCACCGAGCGCAAAAAATCCGAGGAAGAATTAAGAAAGGCATATATTGAATTGAAAGAAGCGCAGGAAATGTTGATACAATCTGAAAAGATGGCGGCCTTAGGCAGGTTCTCGTCCGGATTTGCCCATGAATTGAAGAATCCGTTAGGGATAATCCTCGGCGGTTTAGAATTTTTGGAAACAATATTATCCAGAGAAACTAATACAGAAGCTAAAATAGCGATACAAAAAATCAAAGAAACGACATTGAGGGCCGATACGATTGTGCAGGACCTCTTGAGGTTCGCCAGGCCTTCAGAACTTACGATCGAAACGATAAATCCGAATGACCTCATTGAGGATAACCTATCTTTGTTCAAATATAGGATCCCTTCAAGTAATATTGAGATCGATACCCAATTCGCGAAAGAAAAGATACTCATCGATGTCGATAAGATGCAGATGGGGCAGGTGATCTTCAATGTCCTGGTGAATACGATGGAGGCAATGCCCAAAGGCGGGAAGATCACGATCAAGACCTATAAAGCGACATTGCCCAGGCCGTTGCGTAAACCGGCCTGCGCAATCGAGATCATAGATACGGGAGAAGGCATTTCAAAAGAAAATTTATCAAGGATCTTCGAGCCGTTCTTTACAACAAAAAGGGATAGAAAAGGAACGGGCCTTGGATTATGCATAGCAAAGGCGATCGTAGAAAACCACAAAGGCAGCCTGATGATTACAAGCGAATTAAATAAGGGGACAGATGTTAAAATCCTGCTGCCTATCAACAAGAAGACGGAGGGTGATAGATGAAGAAGATCCTTATTATAGACGACGAAGAGGACTTTTGTTATTTCGTAAAGAAGAATTTGGAGATGACAGAATATTTCGAGGTAGCAGTATGCACTGATAGCGCTAAGGCAGTACAGCAGGTAAGGCAAATACGCCCGGACCTGATTTTAGTAGACATAATGATGCCGGTAATAGACGGCCCGAGCATAGTAGCGGAACTGGAAGAAAGCGAAGATACCAAAAATATCCCGTTTGTTTTTTTAACGGCGATGATTACGAATGAAGAGACAAAAAAGAACAAGAATATTATTAACGACGCGTATTTTGTCGCCAAGCCCGTGAATGTAAAAGAACTTATATATACGATAAATAGATTGACACAATGAAAAAGGAGCATGTGCATGCCTAGGAAAAAGAGCATTCTTATTATAGACGATGAAAAAGACTTCTGCTATTTCGTAAAGAAGAACCTGGAGCTGGTATCTGACTATAAAGTACTCATTGCTACGGGGGGCGGAAAGGGCATGTGGTATGCTTATTGGCATAGGCCTGACCTGATCCTTCTTGACATAATAATGCCGGGAGTAGATGGCTTTGCGTTATTAAGAAAACTTAAAGAAGATAAAAGGACGATGTCTATCCCCGTTATCATGCTGACGGCAAGAAACGATGTTGAATGTAAAACGCAAGCCGCCAACTTATATAGCGAAGACTATATAGCCAAGCCGGTTGAAATAGAAGCACTGGTGTCCAGCATAGAAAATGTATTGGCAAAACACATGAAATGAAGTAAGAATCCTTCTGGAAATCCTCAAATTTTGACTTGCCAAATCTGTTTTAAAATAGTATTATATAGTATTACGTTGGATATATTTCTACGGGCCCATAGCTCAGTGGTAGAGCAGGTGACTCATAATCACTTGGTCCGGGGTTCGAATCCCTGTGGGCCCAGGTATAGCACGAGGGGCGCATAGCTCAGCTGGTTAGAGCGCTACATTCACATTGTAGAGGTCGAAGGTTCAAGTCCCTCTGCGCCCACCATCGAGGAAGAGAGAGTAAAAATTGCCAAAAGAAGACCTGAAATCGCAGATGGATAACCTGGTTAAGTTGCAGATAATAGATACTGAAATTTACAACCTGCGTTCTGAAAAAGACTCCAAGCCCCAGGAGATTAAGACTATGGAAGCGCTTTTTGAAGAGAAGAAGCAGGGCCTGGCAGCTTTAGAAAAGAATCTACTGGATTTGCAGAAACAAAGAAAAGATAAAGAGCTGGAATTAGCGTCGAAAGAGGAAGCTGGCAAGAAACTTCAGGCCCAGCTCTATTCATTAAAGACGAATAAAGAATACCAGGCTATGCTGCAGCAGATACAGGACGCTAAAGCCGACGCCTCGGTGATAGAAGATAAGGTCCTGGAGTTATTCGACCAGGCGGATAAAGTGAAAACCGAAATGGAACAGGAAAAAGGCAAGTTAAAAGAAGAAGAGAAAATTTTTGCCGAGCAGAAAAAAAAGATCGAGGATAGGATAAAAGAGATAGACGGGCGGCTTACGCAGTTAGAGGCACAAAGGAATCAGCTCGTACCGGATGTTAACCCGAAGATTTTGGCGCAATACGAAAGAATATTGGGCAGCCGCGATGGCTTGGCTATAGTCACGGTAAAGGATAATTCCTGCCAGGGGTGCAATATGTTTGTGCCGCCGCAGGTAATAAACCTTATCAAGATGTACGAGCGGATGATCACCTGCGAGATCTGTAACAGGATATTATATATTCAGGATTAATGAAAGAGATCGAAGTTTATATCGACGGCGCATCTAAGGGCAACCCGGGCCCCAGCGGCATCGGGGTAGTTATCTGTCAAGACGGCCAGACGATTAAAAATATATCCAGCTTTATCGGCAACGCTACAAATAATATTGCCGAATATACGGCATTGATTTATGCCTTGCAGGAAGCCTTGGCATTGAAAGTAGAGGCATTAAAGGTAAATACCGACAGCCAGCTTCTCTACATGCAGTTAAAGAAAGTTTATAAGGTCAAGAGCCCGAATATAATCGGGCTCTATAACCAGATTTTACGGCTGATGTCTTCTTTTAAACAGGTCGCCATAAATAATATTCCGCGGGAAGAAAATCGCGGTGCGGATAAATTGGCAACACAGGCTATAAAAAAAGAATTACAGAAGAACAGGTCTTTGATAAAAGGGTAGGTAGAAAGTGGTCGCTGGCCAAATAATTTTGGCTAGAGGAAAGTCCGGGCTCCAGAGGATAGCGCGCTCTGTAACTCAGAGCGTCCGCACTAATTTGTTGCGGACAGGGAGAGTGCCACAGAAAACAAACTTCCCGTTGCCGTAACAGGCAGCAGGTAAAGGTGAAAAGGTAGTGTAAGAGACTACCGTAAGCTATAGCGATATGGCTTGCAAGGAAAACCCCGCGTGGAGCAAGGTGAAATAGGGGATGAGCGCTGATCCGGCGCGTTAATAGTCTCGGGTAAACTGCTTGAGTCCCGAAGGCAACTTCAGGATCGAGAGAAATGACTACTTGCGATACGGATATTCGTATCAAGACAAAACTCGGCTTATTCTACCTACCCTTCTTTATCATTGAGTTAACCCTAACCCCCAAATTTATCGGATAATTTGGGGTAAACTTGCTGTTTAAGGAGGAATAAAAATGTCAGGACATTCAAAATGGAAGACGAATAAAGGTAAAAAAATGGCGGCTGACGCCAAAAGAGGGGCAGCTTTTACGAAGATCATCAAGGAATTGACCGTTATTGCGCGTGAAGGCGGAGGCAACCCTGATACAAATCCGCGGCTGCGCGCAGTAATGCAAAAGGCAAAAGAAGCAAATATGCCTTCTGATAATGTAAAGATGGCGATTAAGCGCGGCACCGGCGAGATCCCGGGTATTGTTTATGAGAGCGTTATGTATGAAGCCTATGGCCCGGGCGGAGTAGCCATTATGATCGAGGCATTGACCGACAACAAAAATCGCACTACCGCGGAATTACGCAATATCATGTCTAAGAAAAACGCGAATATGGCGGGTGCCGGATCGGTAAGTTTTATGTTCACAAGGAAAGGTTATTTTCTTATCGAGAAGGCCCAGATAAAAGAAGAAGAACTGATGAATATCGCCCTTGAAGCAGGAGCGGAAGATATAAAGACCGATGATAAGAATTACGAAATTACGACTTCTGCCCAGGATTTTGAAAAGGTAAAAGCTGCCCTCCAGGATAAAGGGGTAAAATGGCAGGATGCCGAGGTTACCATGGTGCCTTCGTCTACGGTTAAGGTAAATGGTGGCGAGGCCAAGCAAGTATTATCCCTGGTCGAAGCCCTGGAAGAGCATGATGATGTGCAGCAGGTCTATGCTAATTTTGATATACCCGATGAGATTTTAGAGGAAGCTGCATCTGAAGAATAGATGATAATTCTGGGGATCGACCCGGCTTTAACGATAACCGGATACGGAGCGATCGACTTTAAAAAAAATAAGATATCGGTAATAGAAGCAGGAATAATTGCTACTTCCGTGAAACAGGCCTTGCCTGAACGTTTGAATAAGATATACCTGGGAATAACTAAGTTAGTATCTGATGTCCGCCCGGAAGTGATAGTCCTGGAAAAATTATACGCGCATTATCGCCACCCTGTCACCGCTTATATTTTAGGCCAGGCGCGCGGTATAGTTTGCCTGGTTTCGGCACAGGAGAAGATCCGCCTGGTGGAATACGCGGCTACGCGCGTAAAGAAGGCAATCGTAGGGGCCGGATTAGCTCCTAAACACCAGGTGCAAAAAATGGTGGCAAGCATACTTGATTTAAAAAGTATACCCAAATACGCGGATGTGACTGATGCCCTTGCGTTAGCTATTGCGTATATTTATATGAGGCCAAGGATATGATAGCGCGGATTTCCGGCAAGGTTATCGAAAAGGGGCTGAATTATTTAATAATCGATGTCGGTGGCGTCTGTTACGAAGTCTTTATTCCCCAGACAGTCATGCAGCGGATAGACGAGAATATGACTGATGGCAACATGATAAACCTTATAACTTATCATTATTTTCAGATCGAGCCGTCAAAGGGCACGCCGGTATTAGTCGGCTTCCTGAATGAAATAGAGAAAGAATTCTTTGGCATATTC
>Ga0265297_10007285_pt1 | contig 15431 bp, 17 predicted proteins | sample Munlanlwell13791_FD_192502 | JGI IMG/M metagenome (GOLD analysis project Ga0265297, IMG submission 192502) | Leachate microbial communities from a municipal landfill in Southern Ontario, Canada - Leachate well 137-91 | ecosystem: Engineered > Solid waste > Landfill > Unclassified | place... | reverse complement strand
ATTTGCGTCGGTAGCGGCTTGCATCATGCTCGCATCACCAGCATCAGCGCCATCAGCGCCATCAATACCGTCTTCCAGCATGGCACCATCGTCCTCTGCCAGAAGAGAATCCAGCGGAAAAGTGTCACCCTGTTGGGCCGTGGGATCTTCCGCAATGTCCTTCATGAGCTTCGCCATTGATTTACCTCCGTTTTTAATGAGTTTTCCAATCTGATCAAGAAATTGAATTCCCTGAGAAACATCTTTTGTAAGTCCTTCGCTTTCCTGATCTTCTACCTTTTTATTATCACTTTCTGTATTACCACTTTCAAGTGACTCCGGTTGAAGACCATCAAAAGCATTCAAATCCTGTAGCGACTTCATAACAGCCCCGATAAAACCAGTACGGGGATTCGCAGCCATTTCCTTGCGGGTGCAAGCCAAATGGTCAAGTGCAACCTTATTAATCTGGCGAACCATCTTGCCGGATTTGTCAAAGGCTACACCAATAGCATCTTTTTCTGTGTGGGGAACGGAACCGCCGATACTGAGCTGCTTCTTGCATCCGCCGTCGGCAACTTCCTTGTAGAGGGAACGGGCTTCGGGGAAGGAATCATCGAGTTCAATATCAACCATGACCTTCCAGAACGGAGAACCGTTCTTGTCCTTGTCCATGATGAGGTTTGCATCTACTGTACGTCCAAAACCAAATGTAGAACGGTGATTATCAATAAGGTCTACGCCTTTCTTGAATTGATCCACCATCCCCTGCAAGGCTTTTTGTGTCATCTGATCGTTTTCCAGATCGGTAAGGCTGTCACTGACAATTGCTGTGACGTGCGGCTTGCCGTTATCATCTGTATACGCCTTGGACAGATTGGTTATGGCTACCCATTTCGCCAAATCAGCCATATCTGACTCCTTTTATTAACTAACCAATGTCTTGAGAAGAAGTTCCGCCATCATTTTCTTCTCTACCGGGAGATTACTGCTCTCGATAGAAGCGAATATCTTCATAAGTTCAATGTTACCATATTGTTTGTGGCTTGCGCCACCATCGGCATCTTCGGTAAGGTCTTTGTTTTCCTGCTCCGGCGGCTGATCTTGGTCTTGGGCTTCACCATCTGCATCGCCAAGTCCGCCGAAAAGTTCATCCAGACCCATACCGTCACCACCCATATCACCACCGCCACCCATGCCATCCATACCGGGAATTCCCGGCATACCACCACCTCCGGGTTGCTGCTGGCCTTGCTGTTGTACCTCAGCCATCCGCTTTTGGTAGATTTCCTCGTTCTTCCAGTCATCTTTTACCGCTTCGGACTGGTGGAGGGTCATCTGAGCCATACTGACCTGAATTGGCTTGTTTGCAAAGGCATAATCCGTCGGATATGGGTCTTTACCAATGGATTCACGCAGTTCATTCGGAGTAAGGGCTCCCAAAGCAGCATAGGTCTGGTCCATACGGGCCAAATCCAGAGGATCTGTGAGCTTCATCCGTTCAAACCGGAATGTTACTACGATGTCTTCCGCCGGGAGCTGAAGGATGGACGGAACCAACTTTTGATTGATAATGTATTCTTTTTCAAGCCGATCCGGTTCAAATTCCTGCTCATTGGTGATTTCACGGGAAGTAGCAGCACTTGCGCGGTTTGTAGCATCTGATGCAAAGAATACCTGACCAATACCAAAGCATTCCCGGATCTCTTCATCATTGGCTTCCCGATAGGTCTGGAAGCTGGCATCCTCGGTAACCCCAACGGTAAGCGGCTTGAGATCAATACTGGGGCCGGTATTACCCTTATCAAACCCGGCACCATCGGTATCCCCCTGAATAACAAGGCATGTATGGGCTTTTTCAACCCCCATGGCCTTGCCTTTGAAGTAATCCTCAATCTGTTGCAGGGTTTCTGTACTGAGCTTCCCGCCGGATACCATAAGAGCCATACGGGGTACAGCATCATTCTCGAAAAACTTGACGTTCCGGATAGCCGCGAACCGATTTCCCGTAATGGCCGGGGCCGCGCTGACATAGCGGGGTGCGCCATACCAGTAATTCATCGGGGTGTAGATACGGAAATGGATGATCTCTGTAGCGAGGTCATCATCCTCGATTTCTTCATCCGTACGGAAATAATCACCTGTGGTGGCCGACATCGGAGCGGTATCGCCGAATTCCTTGAAGTATGCCTTGTCGTTCCCTTGAATCTGGACGAATCCCTTAACTTCTTTCTCCCCATCATCCCCGCTGACAACCCGCTTACGCATGGTAATCGACGGAACATGATAGATAGCTGTTATGAAGCCAAAACGGTTCCGGACAATCTCCAGATACCCGTTTCCAGTGGATTCTTCGTCTACCTTGAGGTTATAGAAGATGGAGTTGGTCGGCATATCATCGTTTGGCTTGGTAAACACCCGGTCAAGGATCATTGTCTGCCGTTTTACCGTCTCAAGGATACCAGCTTCGGTTTCCTTGGTTATCTTGACCTTGGGTTCAATCCGCCAGCCCAAACCCAGAGTATTACGGGCATAAGTCCGGATAGACCGCCCCAATCGGGTGTTATTCTCAACCGTGGCGGCCCAGATTTCAGGATTATACTGGGGTTCTACATACTCACCACCGGCTAATTCCTTGAAGGGATCACCGGTGAGCTGTCTGGATGGAGAAGCCCCTACATCCTTGTACACCTGTTTGCCAGTCCGGTTATCCCGGTACTGGGACGGGCGTTTATCATTCCGCTTTGAGAGATAGAGCTGACCAAGGATACCTTCCATGGTTTCGGCAGACGTGTCTCCGAGTTTCATCTTCTCAATCGGGGTTAGTTCAAGGGCATCTTCTTCTGACATTATCCGATATTATCCTCATAGACAATACGGACTGCGCTGTCCGCCGTAATAGTACACGTCACAACGGTATTCCCCATGGTAATCGGAAACGGAAAGTCCGCCGTCGGAAGAATGCATTCGTCTGAAAACGCTACCGCATCCATGATGGTATACATGAAAGGGCCGCTACCACAGGTCAACGTAATTGTTCCTGCTTTTGCTCCAAGGATGGTCAAGATACGCCAAGCGGTAGCCGAGCATGATTGCCTCGGCCCCACTTGTTGCGTTACTGGAACAGCTCCGGGTGCAAAAACATCCTGCACAACCACAGACATAGCTGACTCCCTTTAGTAAATGAACGTGAGGTACTTGAGCGGGCCACGAGCCGCCATAGCAACTTGGAATGCCGGGAAGTCGGCGGCAGCGGCTGTAATCGCATACAGATCCTGCACTTCTTGGGCAATAGCAACCACGGCATCGCGGGTTACTTGCATATCCCCAAGACCTTCCGAATAGTTACCCTTGATGGTAACAACCTGATCGTCGCCAAGAACCTTTTTGTGAGACTGACTCATCATGAGCTCCTTTTTCTTCATAAACAAAGTGAACGAAAACACTTATACCATTTAATGATACATTATCAATAGGTTACATTCAAGAAGGGAGGTCTTCTCCGATATTATCCCGAAGTATCCGCCATGTTCCAGAGTTATAGGCTTCATCCCAGAATATCAGATCACCCGCCTTGAGGTCTATACTGGTAATGGGACAAGTAAAATCGGCGGATACCAGAAAAGAGTACCCAGTGTAGAGCACCCGCCGATCCGGTATTGAGGATGGGGCGGAGGCTATTCCGTGTAATTCAAGTGGGTAATCGCAAGGGGTACTCATTTAGTATCCTAGCTTATAGTAATGGTAATCTGTTCCGTCGGGGGTGCTACACAGTCTTGTAGAAAATCAATTACGTGTGTTCCTACGGGTGAAGCTCCCGGTATGACAACACCATGTATGGCACAACAACCGCCGGTTCTTTCTGCGGTAAATACCCACTGGTTCATTCCAATGTCTTGAACAAGTGTGACATTTATGCTACCCCACGCATAGGGTTCGCCGATAAACTCCCACTGTCCCTCAAAAACTTTGGAGAGAACATATGGTTTCGGATATTGGTAATGTGCAGGGATAACCCATCCGCAATAGCCACCGGATGCGCCGGGAGGTGCAGGATCTCCCCAGTCTCTACCGGTTGGTGAAAGGTCTGGAAATGACACGCTATAGGCAACCTCGGGGCATACCGGAACATATACGGGATCTGCCGGGGGATCTGCTGTCAACGTAGTCATTGTGCATGATAGACCGTCGCATACCCACTCGGATTCTGGACCTGTTTTGTCTACACCAGAAAGAACAACCGTCCAAGTAAAGGTGCTACAGGAATAGGTAGCCGTCCAGTGATAGTAGTCCGGGACTATGATACATTCCGGTAACTCCCACCAATCTCCATTATTCCAAATAATCGTCTGTCCTTGAACAAAAGACTTACCGGTGTTGGTCTTTTCCGGGTTAATATCTGATACATCCGCCGCGATTGTCAGTACCATTCCATCCCGGACAAGCAACATTGACGGAAACTCATTGGAATTTGTGATAGGCCCACGATAGCACAAGGGTATCCGGTACCCGACAACATCAAAGATGTTCTGTGTTTGTAGGACGGTTACCATACCGGAACGAATCAGGGGTTGTACCGCCGCGTTACCCAGATGGGATATATACGCACTAAGACACCCCGGATAGAGTGTTTCTCCCGAAGGTAAGTCTAGAATATTTTTTGAGCTATTGTATAGATACATAATACTCCGCCTTATGCACCACCATAGGCACAGATAGGGGCTGTAAAGCCGTCCGCTGGGATGCCGCTCGCGATATAAAGCATATCATTAGGATCATCAATTCTGGCGGAACCTTTACTTATGCGGAGCTCATCAATCCACCCACGATAATCATGACTGGTGTCTTGCTGTGTGCCAATGGACAGATACCGCCCTGCTGGTGCATTCAAAGTGATTGCACTTGTGCCACTCGCAGCGAGGATACCATCAACAAAGAGGTAAAAGTTGGTATTTTTCCTGCACGCCATGACATGATGCCACGAACCATTAACAACATTATGGCCTGAACTTGATATGTTTACATCCCATGCTACCCCGGCAGTTGCTATAAACCCTACTTCTCCCGCCGGTGTAACTTCAAGCCCTAGTACCATATCTGCCATACTGAGTACGGCAGCACGTATGAAGAGGAGTGAGGAATAAGTAGCCGATGGAATATCTTTTCTCATTTGAAGGTCGATACAAAAATCCCCCGACCCGAAGTCAAAATCAGGATCTTCTACCGGGCCTGACACGGAGTCTCCGGAACCGCCAAGCAGCATAGCACCGGTACCGAATTTTTGAGCCGCTGTGTCAATCTGGGCGCTCCCAACCGCTGTCATTGCATGTGCGTAGGTGCTTGAGTCGGTAAATACGTTTGTGCCATCCACACCATCACAATGCAGCATAAGAATGGTGTAGATATCAACGCCAGAATCGCACTTATCCGGAATATTACCGCAGTAGACAAACCAGCTACTACCGGTATACATAGCAACCCACCCGGCATCCATTGTGATTCTTTCCGGTGTGACACAGGATTCAGAGGCCACCACAACCCACCCTTTTTCAGGGTTTGTCGGGAATTCCCTTGCACGTACAAGGCCTTTATACACCATAGGACTGCATACGTATGCAGTTTCAAGTGAAGTCAGGACGATAACCGCCCGATTCCGGACGGCGCGCTGGACTTCTGGAGCCAAGGACTCTTCATCCGTTATTTCTTCACTGACCTCGTTCGGGAAAAGGATAATCCTGTTCCCGGTAATGGGGATATTGAGGGTTAAAACGGTTGATTGAAGGTTCTTCAGATACGGCATATGCTAGTTTTCTTCCATATACATAACTGTAACCACGTCCCCGGCTTCTACAATCCCATCAAAGCCAAGTCCGGTCCAAATGAGTCGATCATTCACAAGATCCATGGAATAGTCTATTCCGGTAGTGACGCCGGGGGCACCCTTAACGATAACGAGATTATCTGTGAGGGTTGCCGGGGTTGAAGGCAAAACAAACCATTTATTTAGGATATCCGCCGCGTCAAGGGTCTTTGTGTAGATGATATACGGTGATCCGCCGCCGTTATCCTTGAGCCAGTCAATAGCCCCTTGGACATCCATGGCCGGGATTGCGGATACCGAGTTGTCATAGGGGACTTCATCCGCGTCCTGCATATTCAGGGCGTCAAGGAATTCCCACACATGAACGCCAAGGGCAAGTCTAACCCAGTAGAGCCCGTTACCACTTGGCGCTCCAGCCTTTTGACGGACGATATATATGGTTTTGACCTCTAGTGTTGCTGGGTCTGGGAGTTCAGCGTAAGTGTCTACCGCGCCATCAATACCAAAGATAGCGGCAGTAACGGCATCCGATGTATCATCAAATGCATTTTTAATTCTCAGTTGAAGGCTGTCAAAGGCCTCAAAGATAGCCGGGCGTCGGCCTTCGATCATTTCAAAAGGAATAAGTGTAAACCATGTCTGTGCCATGATGACCTCCGGCTAGTATAGAAAAAACTCTGGGGGCGGAAGTTCACCCCCAGAGCGTGGGTCAGCTTAGGCAATCGGGGTGTTGGTCTGAAGAACAAACACCGCATGAGCGATACGATCAATAGCCGCCTTGAGCGTAACCGGATCAGGATCCGCCCACTCATCGGGAGCAGCAACAGTCAAAGCGTTCGCGTCCGAGACCACATCAGAGATGGACTTGGCGCTGACAGCGACATCCGTGGTGTCATTACCGATGATCAGCATATCGGCTGTGAGTACGTCAGAGGTCGTGACAAGATTGGTCGGAATCGGCATACCAGTAGCAACCCAAGCCGCACCAGCCCAGAACACTTCATCACCGGCCTCAAACGACTGACCAGTAACCGCGTCGGTAGCCGCGCCGGAGACCGTATAGAGGCTACCTGTGGCGATAGTACCTGCGGTGTGAAGGGCAGCAAACGCAGCGGTGTTCACAATATCACCCTTGTACGTGATAACACCGTCAACCAGCGAGTCAGCCACGTCATCGAAAGCCAATTCCACCTTGTTTTCAAGCGCGTCGAACGTTGCCACCAAGGAGCTCTTACCGCGAGTATCCGCGACCACCGTAGGAGCCTTAACAAACCAAGTCTGTGCCATGATGATTCTCCTTTTATCCTACAAAGTTACTCAATCGGCTGTACCCGTCCTACGGGTTCCCAAGCCACTAATGTTTTCAGATAATTCAACCGCCTTAGTACACCTGAATCTTCACGGCATCGGAACCCCACATCGTTCAGGATACTTCTTACCTTTTCTGCCGAAATTGTTGCCAGTAACTGCTTTAGATCATTTGTCAGGGGCTGGCCTACCAGTCCTCTCAGGGGTAACGAGGATATGAACCTACAGTCATTCCGCTTCGGGAAGGCATAACCGTTATCTATGGCATAAACCCTTCCGGAAGTGTCCATGAGCCAGTTCTTGGCGTGCCGATCTACATTACCTATAAGTATATCGAATGCGACAAGCCGGTGCATCCACGGGTTACTTAGTGCTCTAGTGTAGTCATACCCGAAGTTGTGCTTCCAATAGCTTCCCGACTGGGCTTGTGTCCATGCCTGTAGGGATCCTGCTCCGTGTCCGGGGACTTCCCGCCATACCACCGGGGGTACAAGGTTGAACCCACAACAGAGGTCAAGGTTATATGCCAAAAGCTCCCGTTTTGCCGTCGGAATATACAGATCCATGGCTTCCCGGAAGTATTTACCCTCTTTGGCATTGACCTTTTGTGACTTGAACACGCACCGGTTAGCGAAAATCGGGGGCTTTTCCATGTCAGTATTGAGGCGGACTTGGAACGGAGACCGGTCTTTCTCGTTATACCGCATTATCTGTGTAATAGGTGAAAGACGCATGGCAAGCTGGAATCTGCCATGGTCGGTAATGGACAACAGGGGGGTAGTTGTCACACCACCACCCCTGTTGTTTACATTGACTGTGCTATTCTGTGATTCAGTCATCCGTTTTGTCTTCGTCCATTCCAAGATCAACGTCGAAAGAATGCGTGTGTCCGTCCGCTTTGGTCAGAAGTCCAATCTCTTTGACATCATGAGTATGGTCAAAGACCGTTTCTACCCATGAATCTCCAAGAGTTTCATCTTCCAGAACAATAATCCGTACCCGGTGGGCATGGGGATCTTTTCCGTCTTGCGAAGAGATTGACCCATATAGCCGGGAGTCTCGTGGCTGATCCAGTTCATAGTTCTTGCTGTCCGCGCCAGCCGCATCCGTTCCATAATCGGGATGAATCTGGTCTGTACCCTCGGGGCCACGGGCGAAATAGGCTACTCTGTCATAAACAGATACCAATTTCCACATATTGTGCCCAAGTTCATTGAACGCTTTGTCCTGATCGTTCGGGCTCATGTCGCGCAGATCAACGATCTTGTAGTCAAAATAACCCATGAAAGTAACCTCCTATTGGCTGTTACTTCGTAGCCTTTTGACTCCACGCGCCAATCTGATTCGGGCTGAGTCCGACCTGACCACCCGTACGGGCGACCGATCCGGCAACAGCGGGACCATAACTGACCTGACCGCGAGCCATCTGGACCACGGTGGACTGCATGTTCTCATTGCCTTCGCGGGCGAGATTGCCTTCATCACTACCGTTGGCATCGGGAACACCCTGAGCTGCCGCGCCGGGAATGTTCGAGGGAACACTCTCTGCCTTGGGCTCAACCATCGAACCCGGAAGCGCCTTGGAAAGGGTCATGTTACCGCTACGGGCAACACCGCTCTTGGAAACCGGAGTCGAACCCTTACCGCTACGTGCATAACCTGCTTTACCCATGTTTGTGACCTCCTAATAAGGACGCTTTACCGTCCACCTATACTGATTCAATCCTAAGACACCCAAAGACTTCTCTACAGCGTTCTTTGGTTTTACCGCAAATGTTATATGGAATTCGTGGTCACCCTTCATCTTCGGAGTTAGATTGTAGCTTGACCGCAACTGCTCTAGCTCCGGCGAATCTACCACGATAAACCAAGCCGCTTCCATTGCATCCCATCCCTCGGGAACCACCTGACAGATATTTCTCAGTGTAAAGGGAAATGACATTCCAAGTTCTTTGATACCAGCTCCAACTTGCTTTACTTCGTCTTCATCAAAGACCGAAATATGGGCATCATTATCGTCATAAGTCATTTCATCCGTTCTGTTTGCGTTAAATACAGAACGTTTGAAGTCTTCCGAGACCTTCAGGAGTATCCAAGGATCCGGGAGTTCCCCGAGAATAAGGACGCCCGACATGGCTACTTTGTCTGAAATGATTTGCATGTCACCCATTATACAATCCCATACGATATATGATCTGTTTCGCCGGAGGGTTCCGCCATATCGGGATACCGCAAAATAATTGTACTATCCTTCAAAATATACGGCAGTTTATTACCATCCTTGAGAATAGCGTCTCCGGGGCCTTTACCATCCAGCTCTACCCCTTCAAGACGTTCTTCGATGCCTTCCTTATCTCCCGATTTTACCATACACTTACGGAAGTAAGTCTTCGTGACCTTACCACGGGGGTAGAGGTCTATCGTGGCACCTTGAACCCCTAGTGGCTTCCAGTTCAAGAGCTGGACGTTATCCCCGAGCTTGATCCGATCTGGTCTGACACCCGCTGGGGCTTCCCTACCGTTTTTGCGGATAAGAATGCCGCCAGTGGCGTCACTAATAACTTCCGCGTTCTGGGTCAAAGCCTGTGCAAGTGCCTGTTCACACGCTTCATCAAGTTGGATATTAAAGTACCCATGCTCAGTTAGGGTACGCCTAATGGCGTCCACACCTGACTTCTGGACACTTGAATCCTTTGGCGTTAGAGCTGAGATAGGATCAAAAGTCGGCATAATTCACTCTGGGAAGAACTTGGCAACGAGGCTTTCCAAAGACTTCTCCGTGGTTTCTTCCTTGGATTCTGTTGATTCATCCGTAGTGGTTTCATCACCCTGAGCCGGAGCAAGACTCCCGCCGGAAGTGAAGTCAGAAGCACCCATCGCATCCTTTTCAAGACCCACAACCCCAAGGATACCCTTGGACACATAGATAACCCGTTCGGAACCCGGAACACAATCCGTACCCTTGAAGCAGTAGAACGTATCGGACTCTTCGCAATGGCTAATCGGAATGCACTTGGTCATGAGCCATTGACTGCATACGTCTGCACTCTTGAAGGTGCTCTTGGAGAACCAAATCTGTTGAAGGTGGACTTCCCGCGACTTGGCAAGGAATCCCGACATTTCAAGGCACTGACCCGTGTACTGGCTATCTTGGAAGTCTTGTGCCTTGACCGCGTTCAACTTGTTACCGCAATAGGTGCATTCCTTGCGATCACCGGCCATCCGTGGGAACCACTTGAGCATCATGTCGCCGCAGCAGGGGGAAAACTCTTTGGAAACCGTAATACCAAGCCGACCGGCCAAAATTGAATCATTCATTGTGTGTCTCCTGTTTACTTCCCTAACATGGGTTGTAGAAATAGTCACAAGTGGCACAGCCTACCTGTGATTGTGCATAAACTTATTGTACTAATGGCTTTCCGACAAAACAACTATGGCATAATTCCATTTATGCCGAAATTCTTAGGAACTGCAATTCTTGTTGTTATGTCCTTACCCAAGATAGCCGCCACATTGACCCTCTTTGCATGGAACATAGCCTGCTTATCTTCTTGGGAGCGGAGGTCTTCAAGACTTACGCGGTGTGCATCTTCCCCGAATAGGTTCTCAAACTTCCAGTCCAAACAAGCACACATAAGGGAATCCGGCCCGTGATCGTCTATCTTTAGGGCTTTTCCGGTATCATCTGACCGGTATTTCTTCAACTGTTCGATAAGCACCCCTAACTCCCGGTTGATCTTCATACGCCGGAATATCATGTATTTTGCCACGTTTGAGATACCGATATTCTTGTAAGTACCGAAATCTACTGGGTTTACCTCAAAACCAGCCTTTCTTAGGTCGGCATTGTTAAACGGGTGGGATCGGTCACAATAGATCTTAAGAGGCTTCCGGTATTTCTCTGTCCACTCATTAAGAAGGATTACCACGTCCGACACCAGTTTATGATCCCAGAACACGGCTTCATGCACGGTTATGCACTCTAACCGACGTTCTACCAAGGTGATAGCCAAGGAGTTCTTTGACTGAATACCCCAGTCGATTCCTACATGGAGTTCACCGTCTTCAGACACCGCTGTTGGGTCAATAAGGGATTTCTCTACTACTTCTGGTCCATAGATAGAATTGCTGTAGTTTGGCCTTTCGCACGAAAACTCAGTTGAGAATACGTCTGTTCCTATATTCATCCGCATCGCGGCTACGATTTTGTCATAAGACTCCCAGCCCTGAGATGTCCTAGCTTGACCATGGCACCATGCCCACCCTATTTGAACCTTTCTACCCCTATCATCCATTGTGAATTCTGGTGTAGTAAGGTCGCACTTTTCACAGTAGCAGAGTGCTTTAGGATCCTCTGGGGTTGCTTCTTCAAGGCCGCGCTTACAGGGAAGCATAGTATCAAACACATTCCATTTAACCCGTGTAAATCCTTTTTCGGGTGCATTATCCCAGTATTCTTGGAAGAGGCCCGACGGGAGATGGAAGGTAGAGAACAGGAGAATGATTGCTTCTTCTTCTGACAAGACCGTCTGTAAGGCTGCACGGAATGCTAATTCGACACGGGCGTCTTCCTGACACACTTCGTCAATAGCCAGAGTAGACATGTGCTTACCACGGACCTGTTTCTCAGTTCCGGGGCGACAATTTGAAAAGATCACATAAGGGGCACTGAAAGACGGATCGTTGTCTACAGAGATATCGTGAACAGGCCCGCTATAAGCAAACCGTTCAGTCTTCGTAACAGGTCTTAGGATAAGATCTTCCGTGAAAAATCCGGTCTGCCTAAAGCTGTTCGGTGTTACAGTCTTAAACGTTTCGTGAGTCAGCTTTGCTATTGCCAGAGCGTCCTTGCCTGAAAATCTGATCTGATACATCGGCCTTCTTTTATAGGTCACACCTTTTAGAGTGCTATGCCCGAAGTCATACTTGTGTATATTTGGGAGAAAGCCAAGCCTTTGTGAAATCAGCATGATGATCTGTGCAATATGTGGTGAAACGGTCTTGTAAGACCCCTCACTTTTGTAGTATTCACAACCATTTTTGACACAACGACTCTGTGTGATACTACCATCGCCGCAGAACATCCCCGCCAAGAGCTGTTCAAGGCATTCATCAGACGCCTTTTCTAGGTACTCAAGCGGGATTCTCTTTGTGTCTTTCTTTCCGAAGTCTCGGATAATACGCTCAAAACCAGCATTACTAAAGGACACCCGTAGGGTAGTTTTATCTTCTTTTATAGCTACGTGTGAGCCAATATTATCTTCCACTATACACTTAACATCAAGCGCATATGGTATCTCTGTTTTGTTAAAAGAGAATATGATTCTTCTTTGTGACCGGCATCCTTCTGCAAGCCAATACCCAAGAAGTCGATACATATCAGGATTTAGCGATACATTCCCTTTTTTATCAGCCCTCTTGTCAGAAAATTCGTACCAGTCAAGAGCAATATCTTCAGGGCTTGTTTTTACTCTTGGAGAGCATACGAGGTCATCAACCGTTAAGTCACCGGCTGCTATCCACTGTGGCTGGAAATCATAAGCATTAAAGTGTTGCCACCCATAGGCGCGCTGCTGCTTTTTCTGCTTGTCGGTCAGTTTGACAGCCCAGATCTTATGATCCGCTGTTGTCTTTACAGGTGGAGCTCCTTTTACAGTCAAAGACACGCATTCTTCTGTCTTTTGGTGTGTAAAAACGTGTGATACCTTGTTAAACCTTCCGTCCTTTGAGAGTACAGCATCACCAACAGCGATGTTCTCTATCGGGGTTAACCCGTTCCCACTATACACCTCAGTTCCGGGGAGGAGGCAAAAGAGCTTCACACCGTTTCTCAGGCGGGTTTCTTCCTTGAGAGGTTCATCAGTAAGAAGCCCCGCTGACAAACCGGGGATGCACCCCCAGAATTGGCATACATAATGGTATACTACCTTGGACTGTTCACCAGAACCCGAGATATCCAGAACAGACCGCTTATGGTAGATCATGAGTAGCCAGATCAGTACGGACGCGCCAAGTGACCCGCCGCCACCACGGGGCTTCCAGACAATGACCTTCTTGGAGCGGAGAAAGAATACATCACAGATAAAGGGCTTTATCTGGGCGATTACCCGGAAATACCGACGTTTACCGTCCTTGGTAATATAAATGTTTGCTTCAAGGAATGACATTAAGTCTGTATCTTGACGGTACTTGTATTCGGAATCTGTCTCTTCTTCTTCCGCTTTCTCCCGCGTCCACCCGTCGGGAAAGTCCTCTCCGGGTGCAGACGTATGCAGTCCTTGGATATCATAGGTGGGTACGCCGGGTTTATAATTCTTCGGGTATAGCAAATCAGGCATCCCATATGTACCGGGATGCCCGACTGCCTCCTTTTCGCGGATTGCTTTATCTATGAGCACCAAGTCCCGAAGAAGTTCCTCTTCAGACTTATCTTCAGCCGACATCGTACACCTTTATTCTGATTGTGAACCAAACGGGGCACCGGGGTTAAAGCATTCGCTGATATCCATTTGGACCTTGCTGTGTGCCTTACCCGCGACGGGAACCGAGGTAAAATAGTCTTCCGCTTCCGGGAGCTCTTGATGCCCGTTACCACCACAGGTCTTGCCTTCAAACTTACCGGACGTGAAATGAAGCTCATTACGCCCCTTCGCGCCGTGGAGAACACTATCTTGGTTATACTTCTTACCAAGGGCATTCAAACCCGGCTGGGATTTCTCGTCCTCATGGGTGATAAAGAACGCGATCTGGTTCTTATCAGTATCTTGGAACGCTTCCGGCTCTTCGTGGAAGACAAGAAAGCTGGGTTCTTCACCACCGTAATGACCTACCACTTCGGTATACTTGAATCCAAGTTTGTCCAGATCCTGCCGGAGCTGTTCATGACGTTCCTTGAACTTCGGATCGGTCGGATCCAAGTTGGCTTCATCCGCATTATTCGGGTTACGTCCAGCGGAGATAACGGAGTAGAACCCATCAGACAGGACGGTATTCAACTGCTCTTTGCTCAGGGTAATCTGGTTAGGCGACTTGGGCTGCTTAATCTGACCGTCTTTGGAGTCATCCTTACCACCGGAATCGCCACCGGAGGCTTTGGAGTCCGTACCGCTGGACTTCTTCTGTGCGCCCTGAGAGTCACTACCTTGTTTGGCTTGACCAACATCGGCGTTATTGCCGCCACCGCCGGGAGCATCTACCGGGATAATCTGGTTTGTCTTGGGGTCATGGTCCCACCACGTATTATCGACGTGCTTCCATGCCTTGTAGATGCTACCTTCGTCCAGCGTTGCAAACCGATCCTTGTTGAATGTCTCATCATCCGACACAGCTTCAGAAAACATGGTCAGTGCAGAAATAGCCGTCTTCAGCGCGGTAGAGCATTCATCAACGACATCATAGATATTCTTTTCGTCAGCCGTGTTAATCCAGTCCGATGCGGAATCAATACGATCCCGGACGGCGTTTGACTGCTCCGCCGACTTGGTAAGGACTACGCCAGTCGTGGTTTGGAGAGAATCGATCATGCTTTCCAGATACCAACAGCTTTTCCGGATTTCGTTTGCCGCGCCAATTGGATCCCGGCGGGACTTGGCAATATTCGCCCTGTTAAGGTGTTCCGTTGCGGAATGACCAAGACCACGGATTTGTTCTCCACCCTTGATACCCTTGCTGAGGGATTTACCAAACAGCCCGGCAAAGGATTTACTGTCTTTTGTAAACATTATCGGCCTCCAAAAATGTTATTCATCTTGGCAGCAATAGATTCTCCGTCGGCTACCTTGTCTTCTGATAGATAAGTGTTATCCTCAGAATCATACTGTTCAGCCGCTTTTTGGATAGCTACGCCGCCCTGTAGGAGCTTTTCACGTTTGTCCATGAGCTCACTATACTGGCCGCCAAGGATAGAAGTTGGCGGGGTTGCCTGTTTATGGATCCTTGTGGCAACACTCGCAACAGTCCTTGGGCTTTCCTTCTCACCGATAGCCTCTTCAATTGATTTGAGGGCTGCGGTCATGAAGTCGCCTTCGCCAAGAGTCTTCGTCTTGGTAACGTCTTTAAGAAACACTTTTACTTCCACGGTTTCCCCGCAATGGGGGCAATCAAACTTTGCCACGGCGGATATCCTTTGTAAACTTGTCCAATGATGTTAATGCCTTAGATAACTCACTCTGAGTAGGCATTGTACCACGAGGTTGTTGGATTTCAGGTTCATTATCCAGAACCATGTCCGAAGGGAGTTCAGGTGCCTTGGGCATCTTGGGAACCCTTGGGGTTGCCGCCTTTACCGGAGCGGGCTTCGGCGCGAAGTCAAACTGGGTTTGAT
>Ga0265297_10007284_pt1 | contig 15436 bp, 12 predicted proteins | sample Munlanlwell13791_FD_192502 | JGI IMG/M metagenome (GOLD analysis project Ga0265297, IMG submission 192502) | Leachate microbial communities from a municipal landfill in Southern Ontario, Canada - Leachate well 137-91 | ecosystem: Engineered > Solid waste > Landfill > Unclassified | place... | reverse complement strand
CGGACGGCTTTGCCATAAGACCTCGCATACCAGCCAGCTGCCGTATCTGAAGCTTTGATCCTCTGGCTCCCGAATCCGCCATCATAAATATAGGATTGAACGGATCAAGTTCCTGGAATATAAGGTCAGAAACGTCATCGGTCGTATGTGTCCATAAGTCGATGATCTTATTATAACGCTCTCTGTCGGTTATGAGCCCTCTCTTGTACTGTATGTCGACGTGCTCAACATCCGCCAGGGTCTTAGCTAAATACTCATCCTTCTTCGCCGGTATCTTAAGGTCCTCGATGGAGATCGACAGACCTGCCTTAGTTGCTTCTTCAAATCCCATTCTCTTCAGATCATCCAGGAGCTTTATAACGCTCTGATGGCCTTTGACCTTATAGCAATTATATATAACCTTGCTTAATCTGGACTTGCTCATTGTATCATTAACATAATCTACGCCTTCCGGCATAGCAAAATTGAATTTAATTCTTCCGGGTGTGGTTTCGACCAATTTGCCGTTAATGCTAACTTTGACTTTCGCGTGAATATCTACCTCACCGTCCTCATATGCTATTATCGCCTCGTCCGGGCTGCTGAACATCATACCCTCACCCTTGGCGCCGACCTTCTCCTTCGTCATGTAGTAACATCCGAGGACTATGTCCTGTGTGGGGCTGGTGATTGGGCGTCCGTCCGCTGGCGAGAATATGTTATTTATAGCCATCATGAGAAGTTTGCACTCTGTCTGAGCTTCGATAGAGAGCGGCACGTGAACAGCCATCTGGTCTCCATCGAAATCGGCATTAAAAGCAGTACAAACGAGAGGGTGTATCCTTATGGCATTACCTTCTATCAGTATGGGCTGGAAGGCCTGTATTCCAAGCCTGTGAAGCGTCGGTGCTCTGTTCAACATGACCGGATGATCTTTAATGACATCATCTAGTATATCCCATACCTCAAGCTTGGCTTTCTCAACCATCTTTTTAGCGCTTTTGATGGTATGGACAAAGCCTCTCTCCTTTAATTTTTTTATTATAAAAGGCTCGAACAGTTCAAGGGCCATCTTTTTCGGTAAACCGCATTCGCTGAGCTTTAATTCCGGGCCGACAACGATAACCGATCGTCCCGAATAATCGACTCTTTTACCGAGAAGATTCTGTCTGAACCGGCCCTGCTTTCCCTTTAACATGTCCGACAATGATTTCAACGGTCTGTTGCCGGGACCGAGAACGGCCTTACCGTGCCTGCCGTTATCAAATAACGCGTCGACCGCTTCCTGAAGCATCCTCTTCTCGTTGCGTATTATGATCTCGGGGGCCTTTAACTCTATAAGCTTCTTTAATCTGTTGTTTCTGTTTATGACTCTTCTATATAGATCGTTAAGATCGCTGGTGGCAAAACGTCCGCCATCAAGAGGCACGAGCGGCCGTAAGTCGGGAGGTATGACCGGCAGAACTTCCAGTATCATCCAATCCGGTTTATTATCAGATCCCCTGAAGGCCTCGACAAGCCTCAACAGCTTCACGCTCCTCTTCTGTGTATTGTCCGATTTCGACTCTCTGATATCCCTCTTTACCTTAACCGATAATTTGTCGAGATCGATCTCTTTAAGGAGCTCCTTTATGGCCTCAGCCCCCATCTTCGCGATGAACTTTTGGCCGAACTTGTCACGAAACTCTTTATATCGCTCTTCCGATAGAAGCTCCATCTTCTTCAGTGATGTCTCACCCGGATCTATCACTATATACTCTTCGTAATACAGAACCTTTTCCAACTCTCGCGAGGTCAGGCCTAGGAGCACACCTATCCTCGAAGGCATCACCTTGAAGAACCATACGTGGGAGACAGGGCAAGCAAGCTCTATATGACCCATCCTCTCCCTGCGGACGCTTGAGCGCGTCACTTCCACTCCGCACCTGTCGCAAACGATACCCTTATGCTTTATGCGTTTATATTTTCCGCAGTTGCATTCGTAGTCTTTGGTAGGCCCGAATATCCTCTCACAGAAGAGGCCGTCTTTTTCAGGCTTAAGGGTCCTGTAATTTATGGTCTCGGGTTTTTTAACTTCCCCCTTTGACCATGACCTTATAACGTTGGGTGACGCTACCTTTATCGTTATAGCATTAAAAGGTACTAACTCTTCGGAAACGCTCATTTATCTTTTTCCTCCAGAACCTTCTTTTCCAACTTTATGTCAAGCCCCAGACTCTGAAGCTCTTTGATCAATACATTAAATGACTCTGGCGTGCCGGGCTGCAATCTGTTGTCGCCCTTCACGATCGCTTCGTAAATTTTCGTTCTTCCTACAACGTCATCCGACTTAACGGTCAATAGCTCTTGAAGAGTATAGGCGGCGCCATATGCCTCAAGCGCCCATACTTCCATCTCTCCAAAACGCTGTCCGCCGAACTGGGCTTTTCCGCCAAGCGGCTGCTGTGTAACCAAGGAATATGGTCCTATAGACCTTGCGTGTATCTTGTCATCGACCAGATGCGCTAATTTCAGCATATATATGTAGCCCACGGTCACCTTCTGATCGAAAGGCCTTCCGGTCAAACCGTCGATCACGGTCACCTTTCCCTCCAAAGGTATCTTGGCTTCCTTCATAGCTTCCTTTATCTCTGTTTCGCTGGCGCCGTCAAATACCGAAGTGGAAACTTTAAACCCTAAAACCTTAGCCGCCCAACCCAGATGAGTCTCAAGTATCTGTCCGACGTTCATACGGCTGGGAACGCCGAGCGGATTGAGCACTATCTCTACGGGCGTGCCATCTTCGAGGAACGGCATATCCTCTACCGGCAGGACCTTTGCCACAACACCCTTATTGCCATGGCGCCCGGCCATCTTGTCGCCGACCGATATCTTCTTCTTGCTGGCAACGTAAACCTTGACCTTCTTCAATACTCCGGGCGGAAGCTCATCGCCTCGCTTCACCCTGTCTATCTCCCGCTCAAGCTCAAATGTCAATTCCTCTATCTGGCTGTCCAGAAGCCGCGTTATACGCGAAACATCCTGCTCGGCTTCGATATTATTGAATTTAACGTTTTCGAGGTCTCCTTTTTCTACTATCTTCTTTATGTCCTTAACGCGTATGGTGCGTCCCTGGGAGATCAATGTTCGCCCCGACTCTTCGTCAAGGATTCCGGCCGTAAGCTTCTGGCCGACCAGAAGATTGTGAAGCTTTCTGTATTTTTCTTCTTTTATCTTATTTATCTGGGCCTCAAAAGTAGCCTCGAGAACCTTTATCTCTTTCGACTCGCGCGCCCTCTCTTCCTTGGTCTTGGAGCGGGCGTCTCTTCTCGAGAATACACGGACATCGACGACTATACCCTCTACGCCCGGAGGCGCTATCAGCGACGAATCCCTTACATCCCCTGCCTTCTCTCCGAATATAGCGCGCAGCAGCTTCTCTTCAGGTGAAAGCTCGGTCTCCGATTTCGGCGTAACCTTGCCGACAAGTATATCCCCTGGCTCGACCTCCGCGCCTATACGAATGATACCATTTTCATCAAGATTGCGCAGTGCCTCCTCGCCCACATTGGGAATATCTCGCGTTATCTCCTCATTGCCAAGGCGTGTATCCCTGGCTTCCATCTCAAACTCTTCTATGTGGACAGAGGTATATCTGTCTTCGGCTACAAGTTTTTCACTCAACAGTATGGCGTCTTCAAAGTTGTATCCTCTCCACGGCATGAAAGCTACCAGGACATTTTTGCCTAGCGCCAGCTCGCCATTATCGGTGGCCGCTCCGTCGGCTATAATATCCCCTTCCTTAACCTTATCTCCAAGCTGCACTATTGGCCGCTGGTTTATGCATGTATTGGCGTTTGATCGCTCAAACTTCCTCAACTTATATGACTTGCCGCTGACTACTATCTCTGTGCTGTCGACAGCGGAAACCGTTCCGGCGTTCTTCGTCACAACAACCGCTCCGGAATCCTTGGCGGTCCTATATTCCATGCCGGTCCCAATAAGCGGCGCTTCCGTATATAAAAGCGGTACGGCCTGGCGCTGCATATTCGAACCCATGAGAGCCCTGTTGGCGTCATCGTGTTCAAGGAATGGTATTAAGCTTGCGGCAACGCTGACGAGCTGTCTCGGGGAAACGTCCATATATTGGATTTCTTTCGGAGACGATTGAACGAAGTCATCCTTATATCGGCAGAATACTTTATCTTCGCTGAAGTTGCCCTTATCGTCTAGCTTGGCATTTGCCTGGGCTATCACATACAAGTCTTCAAGGTCAGCCGATAAGTACTCGATCTTATCGGTAACCCTGCCGTTATCAACTTTTCGATAAGGGGTTTCAATAAAACCGAAATTATTTATCTTCGCGTAAGTGCTCAAGGATGCTATCAAACCTATGTTCGGTCCTTCCGGCGTTTCGATCGGACAGACGCGTCCATAATGGGAATAGTGAACGTCGCGAACCTCAAATCCAGCCCTATCCCTGTTCAAACCTCCGGGCCCCAAAGCGCTCATACGTCTTTTATGGGTAAGCTCGGCCAAAGGATTTGTCTGGTCCATAAATTGTGATAATTGGCTCCTGCCGAAGAAATCCCTTATAACCCCAGAAATGAGCTTAGCGTTCACGAGATTGTGCGGCATTATATTGGAAAGATCGTAAAGGTTCATCCTCTCCCTGCAAGACCTTTCCACTCTTGCCAGACCGATCCGTATCTGATTCAAGAGAAGCTCGCCAACACATCGCACCCTTCTATTGCCTAAATGGTCGATATCATCGGTGACTCCGCTGCCGTTCTTTATGGCAATAAGTTTCGATACCACATGCGCTAAAGTTTCCGGGGTGATCAATCTCTCTTCGAGCGAAACATTCATCCCGAGCTTCCTGTTAAGCATATGGCGGCCAACCTGTCCGAGATCATACCTCTTCTGATCAAAAAATAATCTCATGACCAGATTGTCGGCCGATTCCGGCGTTGGGGGATCTCCGGGCCTAAGCTTCCTATATATATCCATGACGGCTTCTTCCCGGCTCTTTGTGTGATCCTTCTTCAGGGTGTTAATGATCTCGGGGGTGAAATTCTGCAGAACATCCACACGGCGGACCGAAGACTGCCATATCTTTTCAAGCGTATCTTTTTTGATCTTATCATAGCGTTCGGCTATAGTGACGTTCGTCTCTTTATCGATGAGATCGTTGGCCAATATTAGCCCTTCCAGCTTCTCAAGCTGCGAAGACCTGGTAAGTTCATGCGTCTCTATGCCGCAGAAGGCCTTAAGTATGCTTTCATCGGTAACAAAATTGAAAACCCGTAAAAATGTGGTAGCTAAAAATTTTCTTCTTCTATCTACGTAAACGTAAAGTACTTCGTTCATGTCAAATTCAAACTCTACCCATGCGCCCCTATATGGTATTATCCTGGCTGAGAATATCTTTTTACCGGACGGATGGAGCTCGGACTCGAACGATATGCCGGGCGAACGGTGAAGCTGGCTCACCACGACCCTCTCATCGCCGTTGACTATGAATGTGCCGGTCTCCGTAATAAGGGGCAGGTCCCCAAGATAGACTTCCTGCTCCTTGGTCTCTTTCTTCGACTGAAGGCGCATCATGATCTTGAGCGGCGCGGCGTAGCTCATGCCGCGTTTTTTGCATTCGTGGATATCGTACTTTGGCTTGCCGATAGAATAGCTCAGATAATCAAGCTTATACTCTCCGTCAGGCGACTCGATAGGAAATGCCTCCCTGAAAGCGGATTCCAGACCCTGATTTTTACGTTTAGTCTTAGGAAGATCTACCTGTAAAAAATCATTGTAGGAATCGAGCTGAATCTCTAAAAGATTAGGGATCTTGTAACACTCCGCTATCTTTGCGTAACTCTTACGTTTAGCCATCTACCACCTAATTGTTTTGCCATCTCCACTAAATGAAATGGCGCGTGATTAATTAAGAACGATCCCTTACTTAAGCTCTATCTTAGCGCCGGCAGCTTCAAGCTGCTTCTTTATCTTGTCGGCCTCTTCCTTAGTAGCGCCTTCTTTGACCGTCTTAGGTGCACCATCAACCAGGTCCTTAGCTTCCTTTAATCCAAGGCTGGTCAGAGTACGAAGCTCTTTAATAACCTGAATCTTGTTAGCCCCCGCGCTCGCCAATACCACAGTGAACACGGACTTTTCTTCGGCCGCTGCCGGCGCTGCTCCGCCTGCCGCTGCTACAGCTTGAGCCGCTACCGGCGCAGCTGCTACAACACCGAACTTATCCTCGAGCGCTTTCACCAGATCCGCAAGCTCCATGACGGTCATCTTTTCGATGCTGTCCATCACGCTCTTCATCTTTTCCGTTAACTCTACCTTTGTTTCCTTCGTTTCCATCTTCTACCTCTCCTTCTTCGTCGATTTTAGAATACGGCCTATGCCTTTACTTCCTGCGCCGCGCCCTCGGCCGGCACATTTCCTTTAGCCGTTTTTATAGCATCCACCACATATACGAATTTTCGCAATATCCCGCCGAGAGTATTTACAAAACCGGTTATCGGCGATTTTATTCCGGTCACAACCTGCGCCAACAGCACCTGTTTAGACGGCAGCGCAGCGATCGTCGCTATCTTATCCGAGCTGACGCTTGAGCCGTCAATAATGCCGCCTTTTATCTTAAATTTTTCATGCCCCTTAGCGAAAGTAACGAGCGTCTTGCAGGTCGCCACTATATCTTCTCCGCTCAAAGATATGCCGACACCGCCGTCCACCTTATCGCACTCGGATTTTAAATCGATCTTCTCTAGAGCGATCTTGGCTATGGAATTTTTGACCACTACGTAGTTAGACGAAAACTTTTTAAGCCCGCGCCTGAGGGACTCTAGATCCGATACGCTCGAACCCATATAGCTGGTTATAATAAAGTTAGGACTGACCTTGATCTGTTCCAGCAGCTCATCAACCATCTTCTCTTTACAAAACCTTGCCAATCTCTCTTTTGCCATATATTTATGCCTTCCTAAATTCTGCAAGATCAAGTTTGATCCCAGGTCCCATCGTGGTGGAAAGGAACAGCGACTTAACGTGCTGCCCCTTCATGCCGTGGGAATCCGAAGCCATTATAGCGTCTATCAACATTGATGTATTCGTATACAAGGCTTCCTCTGAAAATGACAATTTTCCTGCAGGCGCATGCACGCCGGCCTGCTTATCCATCTTGAATTCTATCTTTCCGGCCTTCACCTCTTTAACAGTCTTGGCTGTATCGATCGTAACCGTGCCGGACTTAGGGTTTGGCATAAGACCGCGGGGACCTAAAATTTTACCGAGCCTAGCCATATCTTTCATCATATCGGGGGTAGCTACGGCCACGTCAAAATCGGCCCATCCGCCCTGAACCTTCGCAATTAATTCGTCAGAACCTACAAAATCCGCTCCGGCATCTTTGGCCTTACGCTCCTCTTCGCCCTTACAGAATACCGCAACCCGTACTTTTCGGCCGGTGCCGTGAGGCAGCGCGACAGTACCTCTTATCGAGGCGCTCTGGGCCTGTTTCGGGTCAACGCTCAGTTTTACCGATACTTCGACGGTCTCGTCAAATTTCAGTTTAGGCATCTTTTTGAGTATCGCTATCGCTTCCTTGAGACTGTAGGTCTTTGCCTTATCAACTAAACCGTTTACCGTCTTTTGTCTTTTTGTAGTTTTCATATTTAATCTACCACTTCTATACCCATACTGCTGGCAGTGCCCTTTACTATCTTTACGGCCTGATCCAGGTTCTCGGTATTAAGGTCTTTTAATTTTAATTTCGCTATCTCTTTAACTTGTTCCAATGTTACCTTGCCGACCTTCTCTTTGTTCGGCGTTCCGCTGGCTTTCGCAACCCCGCACGCCCTCTTAAGAAGAACCGAGCATGGCGGACTCTTTATTATGAAAGTGAACGTCCTGTCCTCATATGCGGTGATAACAACTGGAAGGGTGAGCCCTTCCTGTCCGCCGGTCTTAGCGTTAAATGACTTGCAGAACTCCATTATGTTCAACCCGTGCTGACCGAGCGCTGGACCAACCGGTGGCGCTGGATTAGCGCTTCCTGCCGGGCAGTATAACTTTATTATCGCTTTTACTTTTTTAGCCATGGCCTCTTACCTATATATAGTGTTTATACCTTCTCCACCTGCCAGGTCTCTAACTCAACAGGTGTAGCTCTTCCGAAAATCGATATCATGACCTTCACCTTGCCCTTGGCAAGATTGGTCTCATCAACGACTCCGTTGAAATTGGTGAACGGACCGTCATTCACCCTTACGTTTTCGCCTTTTTCAAAAATCACCTTAGGGGTCGGCTTCTCCTTGGCGTCCTTAGCTTGTTTAAGTATGGTGTCGATCTCTTCTTCTCTAAGGGGAAGAGGCCTGGCGCCGGCTCCGACGAACCCTGTAACGCCCGAAATATTCTTTATCAGATACCACGTCTCATCTGTGAGCTCCATCTCCACTAACAGATAGCCGGGAAAGAACTTTCTTTGCGATATCCTCTTCTTCCCGCCCTTGACCTCCGAAACCTGCTCAGTTGGGACCAGTATCTGTGCGATAGAATCCTTCACTGCACCGGACGCGATTTTACCTTCCAAGAGCGTCTTAACCCTGTCTTCGTATCCCGTCTGTGTATGTATAACGTACCAGTTTTTTGCCATTTTATTTTATCTTTAAAGCCTTGCCATTATGATATTTATTACGGTTGACAGCAGCAGATCGCATCCGCCTATGAATGCCGACAATATCGTCAAAGAGATCAAGACCACTGCCGTAGACGCTATCAACTCCGTCTTGGTGGGCCACGAAACCTTGCCCATCTCCAGCTTTATATCATTAAAAAAATTAGCGATCTTTGCCATAATTATATCTTTTTGAATCTCCCGAACGATAAAATTCCCATCCTGGACTATTCATCCAAGCTCCTCAAGCCACCAGCCATCTTGATCGGGATTGGCAGGCCAGGAGGGACTCGAACCCCCAACACGCGGTTTTGGAGACCGCCGCTCTACCAATTAGAGCTACTGGCCTCCCCATGTGTTCTACCCAGATTCTACTCCGGCAGGATTCAAGGGAGCACTAAATTACTGCACCAACCTGCTCTTCTCGGGAACCTTTAAACCTATATGCGCCTTACTTTATCTCCTTATGTGGCGTGTGCTTTCTGCACGTATTACAAAATTTCTTAAGCTCCAGCTTATCAGGATTCTTCTTCTTGTTCTTCGTCATAGAATAGTTCCTGTTCTTGCATTTCGTACATTCAAAAAGAATCTGTTCTTGTACCATTTTCTTACTCTATTATATCTGTTACTACCCCTGCGCCTACGGTGTGGCCGCCTTCGCGTATAGCGAAACGAAGCTCTTTCTCCATGGCTATCGGGGTTATCAACGCTACTTCGAAACTCACGTTATCTCCGGGCATCACCATCTCTACATCCTTTGGCAATGTAACGACTCCGGTAACGTCAGTGGTCCTAAAATAGAACTGCGGGCGATATCCGTTAAAGAACGGTGTGTGGCGCCCGCCTTCCTCTTTACTTAATATATATACTTCGGCTTTGAACTTGGTATGAGGGGTGATCGATCCTGGTTTGGCCAATACCTGACCTCTCTCAAGATCCGTCTTCTCTATACCCCTTAATAGAACGCCTACGTTATCTCCGGCTTGTCCTGAATCCAAAAGCTTCCTGAACATCTCAACGCCGGTAACGACGCTCTTCTTAGTGGGCTTTATACCTACTATCTCTATCTCCTCGCCCACCTTTATCTGTCCCCTTTCAACCCTTCCGGTGCCGACTGTGCCTCTGCCGGTGATCGAGAATACGTCTTCGATCGGCATGAGGAACGGCTTATCGATGTCTCTCTTGGGGGCCGGGATGAATGTATCGGCGGCTTCCATGAGATCCACTATGGATTTGATGGCATCCGGGCTATCCGGAGCGGTCATCGCCTTTAGGGCGCTGCCTCTTATTACCGGGGTCTTGTCTCCCGGGAAGTTGTACTTGGTAAGAAGCTCCCTTACTTCGAGCTCTACCAGATCCACCAGTTCCTTGTCCTCGACCAGGTCTACCTTATTAAGGAATACGACGATCGATGGGACGTTGACTTGGCGGGCCAACAGAATATGCTCTCTAGTCTGAGGCATCGGGCCGTCAACTGCGGATACTACGAGTATGGCTCCGTCCATCTGGGCTGCTCCGGTGATCATATTCTTGATGTAGTCAGCGTGTCCGGGACAGTCGATATGGGCGTAGTGCCTGTTGGGCGTCTCATATTCAACGTGCGCCACAGCGATAGTTACTGTCTTGGTTTCATCACGGACGGTACCGCCCTTGGCGATATCCGCATAGGCCTTCACCTGCGCCTGGCCCTTCTTTGCCAAAACTGCTAGGATAGCTGCTGTCAGAGTTGTCTTGCCATGGTCGATGTGTCCTATCGTGCCTATATTTACGTGCGGCTTACTCCTGACAAACGTTTCCTTTGCCATAAAACCTCCAATTTTCTTTCTTTAAGTCTGCTTCTCTGCGGGGCATTCGCGGTAAGGCGGCCCCTTTTCTATTTATTTCACTCTACTGCCAGCGCCACGCCCGCTGGCCTCTATGATCTTCTCTCCTATATTCCTGGGCACTTCCTGATAGAAGGAAGGCTCCATCGTATAGGTAGCTCTGCCTTGCGTAAGGCTTCTTATTATGGTGGCGTAACCGAACATCTCTGAAAGCGGGGCAAGACACTTGATAACCTTAAGATTGGCTTTATCGGTTATCGATTCTATCTTTGCCCTTCTTGAGTTCACATCGCCTATCACCTCACCCATATAATTTTCGGGTGTTATGACTTCGAGGTTCATTATGGGTTCCAGCAATATAGATCCGCCCGTCCTAAGGCCTTCATTGAAAGCGATTGACCCGGCCATCTGGAACGCGATGTCTGACGAATCGACCTCGTGATATGACCCGTCCACTAGCTTGACATCTATATCAGCCACCGGGTAACCGGCCAAATAACCGTTCTCGGCGGCCTTAAATACGCCTTCCTTAACGGATGAGAAGTACTCTCTCGGTATTGCTCCGCCTATTATCTTTGATTCGAATGTGATTCCTGTCCCTCTGGCGCCCGGAGTTATATCTAAAACCACATGCCCGTACTGGCCCCTGCCGCCTGACTGCTGTATAAACTTCCCTTCCGCCCTGCTGTGCTTAAGTATGGTCTCTTTATACGCAACCTGCGGCTTGTCTACATTGGCCGCGACATTGAACTCGCGCATCATTCTATCTATTATTATTTCAAGATGAAGCTCTCCCATCCCGCTTATTATCGTCTGACCTGTCTCTTTATTATATCCGACGACGAAAGTCGGGTCCTCTTCTTCCAATCTGTTCAACGCCATCCCGAGCCTCTCCTGATCGGCCTTCGTCTTCGGCTCTATGGCCATGGATATTACAGGTTCAGGGAAATGCATGGTCTCGAGCACTATCGGGCTATCCTCATCGCAGATCGTGTCTCCGGTAGTTGTGCCCCTCAATCCGACAACGGCTATTATATCTCCGGCCAGTCCTTCGGAAATTATCTCCTGCTTATTCGCGTGCATCTTGAGAAGTTTTCCAACTCTCTCCCTGATGCCCTTTGTAGAATTATAAACGTACGACCCGGTCTCGATCTTGCCGGAATAGACCCTCAGATAAGCCAGCTTTCCTACGAACGGATCTGTCTTTATCTTGAATATCAAACCGGCAAATTTCTCATTCTCGGAAACCTTTCGAACGATCTTTTCGTCAGTATCGGGATTGGTGCCGTCTATCGGAGGAATGTCAAGGGGTGATGGAAGGTAGTTCGTAATGGCATCGAGAAGCGGAGGCACGCCCTTATTTTTCGCAGAGGCGCCGCATAATACGGGCGTTATCTTTCCAGCGATCGTCGCCTTCCTCACAAAATCAATTATCTCGTGCGGATATATACCCTTCTCATTGATATAACGGTCCATGACATGCTCATCTACCTCACCAAGCTTTTCGATAAGGTCGTGCCTGTATTTGCTGGCAGTGGGCTTTATATCTTCCGGTATATCGGTAATTTCGATATCTACGTTCTTGCCGTCTTCCTTGAACATCAAAGCCTTCATCGTTATCAGGTCGACTATGCCTTTAAAATTGCTCTCTGCGCCTATAGGTATCTGTAATGGCAGAGGATTGGCGGCAAGCCGCGACTCTATTTCTTCCAGCACCTTAAAAAAGTTCGCGCCGGTCCTATCCATCTTATTCACAAACGCTATCCTCGGTACCTTGTATTTATCCGCCTGGCGCCAAACGGTCTCCGATTGAGGCTGGACACCGCCGACCGCGCAGAATACCACTACCGCGCCGTCAAGCACCTTTAGCGATCTCTCGACCTCAACGGTAAAATCTACGTGCCCCGGAGTATCTATAATATTAATATTCCTGTTCTTCCAAAAACATGTGGTCGAGGCGCTCGTGATAGTTATGCCGCGCTCCTGCTCCTGCACCATCCAATCCATGACCGCAGTGCCTTCATCAACGGTGCCGATCTTATAGACCTTTCCGGTAACGAATAATATGCGCTCGGTGGTTGTCGTCTTACCAGCGTCTATATGCGCGATGATCCCTATATTCCTCAGGTTCTCTAAGCGCGGATTATTTTCTGCCTTAATATCTTTTTCCATTTTAATTGCTTGTTCCATTTCTATTTATGCAGCGTAAGCCGATCGACTACCATCTGTAATGGGCGAAGGCCTTATTGGCCTCTGCCATCTTATGAGTATCGTCTCTCTTCTTTATCGCAGCGCCTTCTCCTTTAAATGCATCAACCAATTCATCGGCAAGCTTAATTTCCATGGGCTTGCCCTTCTTGGCTCTTGCGAAATTCCTTATCCATCGCATAGCTATCGAAATACCCCGCTCCGGTTTAACGTCCACCGGGACTTGGTATGTGGCTCCTCCGATCCTTCTGGGCTTTATCTCGAGTTGCGGCCTTGCATTATCCATGGCCTTCTGGAAAGCCTCCAAAGCGGGCTTGCCGGACTTCTCGGCCAATATATCAAAAGATCTGTAGACGATCGTCTCGGCCTTGGATTTCTTACCCTGCGTCATTATTACATTAATGAACCTGGAGACCATAGTACTTTTATACTTTGGATCCGGTATGACTTCCCTCTTATCAGCCCTTCGTCTTCTCATTATTTATCCTTCTATCGATTTTAAATGTTTAAGCGCCTTTGGCCCCGGCTGCCTTTTCCTTAGGCTTCTTCGCGCCGTATTTAGATCTGGATTTTTTTCTGTCAACAACTCCGGCCGTGTCCAGAACGCCCCTGACGATATGATACCTGACGCCGGGCAGATCCTTGACCCTGCCGCCTCTCACGAGAACTATAGAGTGCTCCTGAAGGTTGTGGCCTACACCCGGAATATACGCGGTAACTTCCATGGCATTCGTCAACCTCACCCTGGCAACTTTTCTCAATGCCGAGTTAGGCTTCTTAGGTGTCTGCGTCTTCACCTGAAGGCAAACGCCTCTTCTCTGCGGACAACTTTTCAGGGCTGGAGACTTGCTCTTTTTATTAAAACTCTCTCTACCTAATCTTATCAACTGACTAATCGTTGGCATGCTGCTCCTCTTACCTTATTTATTAACTTCAGTAGTTGCGGCTTCCGCCTTTTCTTTATCTGCTTTCTTATCTTCAAAAACATGCTTCTCTATAGTAATGTTCCTATGTTCGTTAAAACCTGTGCCTGCGGGTATGAGGTGGCCCATTATGATATTCTCTTTCAGGCCTCTTAAATAATCCGTCTTTCCGCTTGAGGCAGCCTCCGTCAATACCCTCGTCGTCTCCTGGAAGCTTGCGGCCGAAATGAAGCTCTCGGTGTTAAGAGATGCCTTGGTGATTCCAAGGAGTATCGGTATCGCGCTGGCCGGCTTACCTTTTTTCTTGACCACCCTTTTGTTTTCTTCAAGATAGATGGTCTTGTCGACCTGCTGCCCCATCAAGAATATTGTATCTCCCGGATCTTCGATCTTCATCTTTCTGAGCATCTGTCTGACTATGGTCTCGATATGCTTATCATTTATATGAACTCCCTGCAGCCTATAAACCTCCTGCACTTCATTCACCAGATATTCCTGCAGCTTCTTGTCCCCAGACACCCTTAATATGTCCTGCAATACCACGGGGCCGTCGATCAATTGCTGCCCGGAGAAGACCTTATCACCCTTATATACGTTGAGATGTTTTCCGTGCGGTATCACATACTCTTTCTTCATACCGGAATCGGATTTGATTATAACGCGCTTCTGTCCCTTCTTTGACTCGCCGAACTCAACGATACCGTCTATTTCGCTTATTATGGCCGGATCCTTGGGCCTTCTTGCCTCAAATAATTCTGCAACCCTGGGCAGACCGCCCGTGATATCCTTGGTCTTCGTCAAAACTCTCGGTGTCTTAGCTAAGACTTCACCGGCAGTCATCATCTTACCGTCCACAACTACGATGTGCGCTCCGGCTGGGATCGGATATATAGCGGCGACTTCGCCTTCCTTGCTGAGAATTATTATCTGAGGATGGTAATCTCCTTTATGCTCAATGATAACCCTATTCTTAAGTTTTGTGGCAGGATCGAGTTCCTCCTTCATAGTAATGCCTTCTTTTATATCCTCGAACTTGACCACACCCGAAACTTCGGTCAATATGGGAACAGTGTACGGATCCCATTTCACAAATATCGTACCGGCCTCAACAGGTCCATTCTCGGCACATCGTATGATAGCCCCTTGCGGCACTGTATGCCTTTCAAGCTCACGCCCCTGCGGATCATTGATGCTTATCTGGCCGTTCCTGTTCAACACTACAAATTCGCCATCTTTCTTAGTGGTGACAGTTTTTAAATTATGGTATTTTGCCGCACCTTTATTCTTAGACTCTATGTAAGACTGCTCGACTATTCGAGAAGCGGTTCCACCTATATGGAATGTTCTCATAGTAAGCTGCGTACCGGGCTCACCTATGGACTGCGCGGCAATAATTCCGACAGCCTCACCGGGTTCAACCATCCTGCCGGTAGCCAGGTTTCTGCCGTAACATTTAATGCAGCATCCGTGCTTCGATTCGCACGTCAGAACGCTTCTTATCCTTATCTTCTCTATGCCGGCCTCTTCGATCAGTTTTGCCTTCTCTTCTGTTATCTCACTGCCGGCCTCTACCAATACCGTGTCCGTTATGATATCAACTATGTTATCCAGCGCGACCCTGCCGATTATCCTCTCCGACAGCTTAACAACCACCTCATCTCCCTCGATGATAGCGCTTATCAAAATACCGTTCAGGGTCCCGCAGTCCTCGATCGATACTATAACATCCTGGGCGACATCAACAAGCCTTCTTGTCAAATACCCTGAATCGGCAGTCTTAAGGGCTGTATCGGCAAGTCCTTTTCTCGCACCGTGAGTCGATATGAAGTATTCCAAAACAGTGA